>Ga0256826_1000996_pt1 | contig 17629 bp, 26 predicted proteins | sample CV79metaG_FD_185975 | JGI IMG/M metagenome (GOLD analysis project Ga0256826, IMG submission 185975) | Hydrothermal vent microbial communities from East Pacific Rise, Pacific Ocean - CV79 | ecosystem: Environmental > Aquatic > Marine > Hydrothermal vents | place: Pacific Ocean: East Pacific Rise...
GAGATACCAACTATACATTTGGTGAGATTGGTCTTGCAGGACACTGGATTAAACATGTTCTACACCATATGTTTATTTGGAAAGCAAAACTTAGACCAGCGTGGACTTTAATCCCTGAATAAAAAATAAGAAGAAGGAGATACCTATGATACATGAGAAAAACTTTGAAAAAAATGACCAATTTACATTAACGATGATGCCTGGTGGATTTGCAAAGAAAATGAGAACTTGTCTTATTTTCCAAGCATTTAGATTTGCTGTTATCAATATTAAAATGTTGGTTGTAGTTAGTAAAAGCCACTAAACCTACCCTTTCCTTATGAACAAGGCATCGCCTTGTTCATACTCCTAGAAAATCTTTTTTAAAACCTCTTATCTCTATATCTGTTTTTAAAAGGATTTTTAATGGTTAAACCACTGATTATATACCCCAAAAAACATGCAAACCCTATGTTGATTTCAGAAGTTAGAAAGTTTGATGAAGAGATTATTAATATCATTCAAGATATAAAAGATACCATGCAAGAGCATAATCTTTCGGCTTTAAGTGCTACACAAATCAATCATCTTTTTCAAATTATTGTGATTAAAGAGAACGATGAATATCATGAATATATTAACCCAAGAATTATAGGCAATAGTCAACCTTTTGATTCAACAGAGAGTACACTCCACTACCCCAATGTAAACGTTACAATTCCAAGATATGCAGATATAAAAATTGTCTATGAAGAGCGTAACGGAGAGTCAAAACATGCACACATAACCAACCAAGAGTCAGCCGTTGCAATACAGAGAAAAATTGATTATCTTTATGGAGGAGATATTTTATTAAAAGTAAGTGAACAACGCCGAGAAGAGATACTTCATGCACTGGCAACAGATGGTCTTATTCCTGATGCTTCACCAGAGGTCTGCCCAACAATAACTCCAAAAGATTATATATTAAGCTTTAATGATAAAATCATATTCTTCTTAGGTCTATCTCTATTAACCCCCCTATTCTCTTTTGAAAAAAGTACAATAGAATCTATCTTTCTCTTTGATAAAATTGGTGTTCTTTTGGTCATTGGATTAATGGCAGGATATTTTTTAATGGCACACTCCGAAGCAAAAAAGTTTGGGCAATGTACATCTTGTCAAGTGGGAAGTAATGTTGGAATTATTGCAAAAAGAGTAGGATTGGCACTTCTACTCTTTTTAGGAAGCTATTTTTTATTAAATTAAAAAGAAGGAAGACACCTTTTATAAGAAAGGTGTCTTTTTTAATTAACAGTTTGGAACGTTTCCTGAATCACTAGCAAACTCTTTTACAAAATCTCCAAGATCTCCAAGTTTTTTATCTTTTACTTTTGCTCCTGCACCACAAATAGCAGAAACTTCATCAGCTAATTTACCATCTTCAACAATTGCTGTCCACTCATCTTGTGTGTGCTTAGCAGCAAATTTACCACCATCCATACCACATGTAGCTTTAAGCTTTTTAGAATAAATCTTTTGACCTTTGTCTGCATCAGCAAAAGCTGTTGTTGCCATTACTGACATACCGAAAAGTGCTACTAAAGCTAGTTTTGTAAATTTTGTCATTCAAATCCTTTTGTTTGTTTGTCTAGTTTTAAATATCAATAAAAGTAATAATAATGATACTTTCAGGTTATAGTATAGATATTATTTGTGTAGTGATTGTGAAAAAGGCTATTCTTATAAGAAAAATATATAATCTATATAATTCAAACTTACTATCGTAACAATTTAGAAAAAGGAAAATTTTTAATATGATACAACTATCGGAGATTAAAGAGATTTTAGACCAAGTTCTCTATTCAGGATTTAACAAAAGTATTGTTGCTTTTAATTTTGTAAAAGATATTACAATAACAGATAATAAAGTAACCATTGAAATAGAGATTCCATCTGCATCACAAGAGATAAAGAAACAACTTATTGAAGAGATTACAAAACGTCTATCTAAAATAGATGTCTCTATCAATATAATCCAACCAAAGCCACCGAAAGAGACAAGCTCAAATGGACAAAACATGCTACCAAATATTCAAAACTTTATAATGGTAAGCTCTGGAAAAGGTGGTGTAGGAAAATCTACAACTACAGTTAATATTGCTATTGCTTTGGCTCAACAGGGTAAACGGGTGGGAATCTTAGATGCTGATGTCTATGGACCCAATATTCCAAGAATGATGGGAATAGATGGAAAACAGCCCATCTTTTTAGGTCAAAAAATAAAACCCATTATGGCACACAATATTCAAGTAATGTCTATTGGCTCATTGGTAGAGAGAGGAGCTTCATTAATATGGAAAGGTGCAATGGTTACCCAAGCAATAGAACAGATGCTAGAAGATGTACTATGGGACAAAGTAGATGTCCTCCTTTTTGACATGCCCCCTGGAACAGGAGATGCACAACTAGCCCTTGCCCAATCACTACCAATTACAGCAGGAGTCTGTGTAACAACCCCTCAAAAAGTTGCTCTTGATGATACAATCAGAAGTATGGATATGTTTAATAACCTTAAAGTACCCATTGCAGGAGTGGTAGAAAACATGAGTGGATTTATCTGCCCAGAGACAGGCAAAGAGTACAATATATTTGGAAAAGGAACAACACAACCTATTGTAGAGAACTTTAAAACCCAACTTCTAGGAGAGATTCCAATAGAACCAGCCATAAGAGAAGGTGGAGACGCAGGTATGCCAATTACCATTATTGCACCAAATTGTGAAACATCAAAACGGTACCAAGAGGTAGCAGATAAACTTTGGAACTATCTAATAGAAGTAAACGAAGATGGAGGAGTTGATAATAGCTCTATTCAAGCTACTATCTTTTAAAAAAATTGAATGCGTTTATAACGCATTCCGATTAAATATCAAGAGGCACAGGTAGATTGATAAGTAATTTTACAACACTTGTACCATGTTTATCTGTCTCAACTTTAATGGTGGTCGAAACAGATTTTTCACCCTGTTCTAAATTCCCCGAAATAGACTCTAAAACATGCCAATCTTTAAGTGTAAAGTCCATATCTATCTCATAAATTTCATGCTCATGAATAAGCTCTTTAATACGTTTTATACTGTGTATATAATAGAGTTTATTAATCTCTCGTTGTAACATATAGGGTTTCATAATTTCAATATTTTTAAGCCAAGCCTCTCGTTCTATCTCTTTTAAATATTTTTTATTTTTCACCTTCTCTATTAACGCTTCAATATGTTTCTCATAGGCTAACTCTTCTGCCTCTACATGCTCTTCTAATTCAGGCTCATGAAGTTTTATGGTCTCTAACATCTCTTCATCTGTAAAAGAGTCATGATTTTTAATATATAACTCATGACTCTTTTTTGTAATATAATCTCTGTCTATTGTTTTTAAAATTCTAATACTAATTGGCAAATAGAGATACTTATCTATTTTTCCATTTTTAAAAAAGACACCATGTTCATTAATTAGTGGTTTAGGTCCTGCGTAGTGTAGTTTTAACATTTTTTATATCCAATATTATTTGTCTATTTAAGACTATCAATTATAACCAATTTATATTACAAATTACGTAGATAAAGATATATAAATTATGGTTTAATAATTTAATTCATAAGATAAAAATTCAATTAATTTTTGAGTATTAAAAAGAGAAAAGCTGAAATATATAGAAAAGTTAATTTAAAAACCTACTCTTCTATATCTCTCTCTATATTTACATAGTTAAACCATTTTAAATAATCTCTCTCTTTTTTATGATAGCCAAAAATTTCGGTATATATCTCCTCTTTTTCACTAATTAAAAAGACATCTGGAACAGCTGGAACTTTGTACTTTGAGGGGTAGTAGTCTTTCTCTTTATCTAAGAAAAGAACTAAAAAATTATCTTTGAGTTTACTTTTTAACTCACCGTTAGTGGTTAAATTTGACTTTAACTTTTTACACCATTGACAATTTTTTTTGCTAAAGAGAATAAATATAGGTTTATTCTCTTTTTTAGCAATCTCTACTGTTTGATTATAATCTCTATAGATGGTTAAGTTACTATCACCATAGAGTATTCCTATATGGAGAAGTATCAGTAAAGATATTTTTTTTATTAACATCAATTAATACTTATAACTCACAGATACTCGAATATCATCTGCTGTAATATCTACAGCTTTTGGAGCTACCCAACCTGAACATCTGATATTTGGTGTATAGTCATGTTGTAAGTGGCTATATCTAATTTGAGAAGGTAGATTTTTTTCACCAAATAGGTTAAAGTTCCAATATGCTTCATAAGCCTCTCCACGAACAGCTACTTTTGAACCTGTTGCTGAATCTTCTGCCCATGTCATTGGTGTCCAATATTGAGAACCCTTATTGTACTCTATTCCAAAACGTCCACTATCTGTCATCATATCAGGGAATGTTGCCCCAATCCAAACCGAAGTTCCTGTCTCGTCAGAGGTTGAACCCAAAAGCTGTTTTCCACTATCTGGCATATATTTACTCTGTGCAACCGATGCAAAAAGAGTGGTATCATCAAGAAAATCACTAATCTCATCACCAACACCATCTACTTGTAAAGATAGTGCCATTAAATTTGCTTTTCCTGCATCAAGTGACATATTTTTACCTGCACCATCTGGTAAATCAGCACCTACAGGAAGTCCTGTTCTTGCACCTTTTGTATCTAAAATAAGAGCATTTTCAAACATTAGGTTATATTGACCATTATTATAAAGGCTTCCTAAAGTTACAAAGAAATCAACATTCTCATTTCTATCTCCATCTTCTTGTGCATAAGGGCTATATCCACCAACATCATACATCGACTCAATTCCACCAGCATGAGCTCGTCCATAGATAAATTTAATAAATGAACCTGTAGTCAAATACTTTTCGGTATTGAATTTAACCATTCCTGCATCAACTTCCATATTGGTAATATGAGCCAATGGAGAACCTGCATCTTTTAAATTTTCTCTATGATTTCCTAAAAAACCATCTGTAGCAGAACGGCGACCAATACTAAAAGAGTATGGTAAATCTCCACCAAGCATATCATCAGAGTAGATGAAGTAGGCTTTTCTTACTCTAAATAGAGTATCAGAGGCTTTAGATGAACCCGACCAACTCTTTAGAGATGGATCATCTGTATGAAGATGTGCACCCCAAATACTATACGCTGCCAATTGACCTTGAAAAGATAGTTTTGTGGTTGGAGCAGATTTCATATTTAATAATACTCTTGATGTAAAGAGTCCATCATTTGTAGCTTTTTCACCTGTATCATTGTTTTTATACTCTAAGTTATCGTAAGTGTTTCTAAAATCAACTGAAAATTTAATATTGTCATAGGCATCATGCGCTCTTACTTTATTAAGCTTTTTATTTAGTGATTTTATCTTTTTTTCTAACTTATTTAAACGCTCATCATCAGATTTTTTAGGAGCATCTCCTGCAAAAGCAGAGATACTTAAGATTGTAATAAGTGATAGTCCTACTATTTTTTTGTTCATTTTTTCTCCTTTTTTATACTCTTTAATATTCCAAATCTGTAGGTTCGATTTCATCGAACATATTATTTCTCGTTCGATAAAATCGAACCTACAGGATTCAAACTATTGGTGTAAACAATCCAATTCCGAAAACAGAGACTGAATATACGGAATTGATGGCTTTAGGCTTGTCTACAGTTCATCATCCAACTCTAAAACTCTCTCTGCAATAAACATAAAGAGAATAAATACACCAATTGCCCCAACACCAATACCAAGCTCTGTTATTGATGGTGTGTAACTGGTAATTAAACTAGGAACTTCCTGATACTCTTTAATTTTCATTGTCTGTAAAGGAACAACTTGAATACCCTCAACAAGATTGATTCTTGAGAACATAATTCCTACCAAACCAAAGAAAGAGGCAATACAGAACGCACCAATCTTTTTATGAGAACCAAATGCAGCAACAAAAAGAGGAAGAATAATCCCTAAACCAAGTTCAAACACTATAAAGTTGGTACTATGATAAATATGTTGAATCGCCTCTACCTTACCTGGAACAGAACCATAAATCCCTGTTAAGTAACGAACAATATACATAATTAAAAGAAGTGACAAAATAGCAATTGATACTTTTTTCAAAGCAACAACAGCTTCAATAAACTCATCTCTTTTAAACATAACGGTAATTAGCGTAAGAAGGAAAATTCCACCTAAAATAGCTGTTGCCATAAACTCTATCTGATAGAAGATTCCACTTGAAAAGAGTCTTGTATTTAAAAGACCAAAAATAGAACCAGCAGTTAAAACAGATGAGTTAGCAAAAATAATTGCGAAAAGAGCAAATAGTTTTGTAGGTCCAACTTTTTCTGCATAAGAGATAAAAGTTAACATGGTAAATAGCATAAACATAGGATAGAATACACCCAACCAAAAGAGTGCAGATGTTCCATTTCCACTTAATGCTGTGTAGATAACCATTGTTACAGGGTGTCCTACCTCAAACAAGAATGCTGTAAAACCAGCAAACAGAGATAGAAGACCAAATGCTAAAAGACGTTTAATTAACGGTTTAATAACATGTAAATCAAAAAATATTCCACTCGCAGCCGTTACAATACTTCCCATTGCAACTGCCACAAAAAACTCATAAGATGCTACCAAAAATCCCCAAGGATGTTCACGAGTCACATTATAAGCGTGATGACCATGAGCAAAAAAGTTTGCTACCCCATAAAGATAAAAGAGTATCAACCCAATAGTAATACCTGCCAAAGTAATAGTTACAGGTGTTTTTTCAAATCCAAAAGAGATATTTTCTCTGTATGGAATCAAGTCATGTAATTTCATATTCTACCCCTTATGTCAAATAGAAAAGTTTTGGTTTAGTTCCAAGATTCTCTTTTAATGAGAAGTGTTCTCGGTTTCTAAGTAGCACGCTAATTTCACTATCTGGGTCATCCAAATCTCCAAAAGTTCTTACTTTTGTAGGACATGTATTTTGACACGCTGTAGTGGTTTCTCCTCTTGCCAATCGTGTATCGGTACAGAAAGTACACTTATCAACCGTCATGGTTCTATCATCAATATATCTTGCATCGTAAGGACATGCTGTCATACAATAGGTACACAAAATACACTTATCAGCATCAACCAAAACAACACCATGTTCATTGGTAAAGGTTGCCTGAGTTGGACAAACCTCTTCACATGGAGCATCATCACAGTGTTGACACTGACTTGGTTGAAAAGCAGCCGAAGCAATATCCAAGTTTGGCCATTGACCTGCAACATCGTTTACTCCAACCCAAATTCTATGTTTATCAGCACCAAGAAGAATTCCATTCTCCTCTTTACATGCCACTTCACACGCTTTACAATTGATACAATTTTTGTAATCTAAAGCCATTCCATATCTTGACATAATTACACCTTTCTTATTTCAACATTGGTTTCGTGCATCGAAGCAGCACCATAGACTGGTTCGGTTACATCTTTAATAACAGCATTATCGTTTCCACCATTTTTATAAGCCCAAGTCAAGGCTTCACTCTCTTCTCCAAATCCATGAACAAAGAAAATAGTATGTGGTGCAACCTTTTCAGTAGGATAAGCTTTTAATCTGGTTGAACCAATCTCACTGCTTACCTCTATCATATCTCCAAACTTAATACCTTTTTGGGTTGCAACTCTTCGGTTAATCCACACATAGTTCTCCATAATCAAATCACGAAGTACGGCATTGTTGGCTGTCCCACTCTGTGTAAACTGTGCATGTCGTCCTGTAAGAAGTCTAAATTTACCCTCTTCAACTTTAAACTCATACTCATCTTTCCATTTTGGGAATGGGTCAATACCCTTTTTCGCCAAACTTCCAATGGTACACTCAACCTTTTTGCTTCTGGTCTTTGGTCTTCCACCATTTACGGTATAGTACTTTTTATTCTCAGGATAATATTGGTGCATATTTACAGAGATAGGTTTATAGTAGTTCTCCATATCAGGATAGAATACACCATGCTCTTTAAGTGCTTTTACTGCCTCTTCTCCATAAACACTCTTAACCATATGTTCGTTAACCTCTTCTTGAGTATGTTTGAACGGTATGGTTAAATCGAAATCTTTATAAAGCTCTGCTTCTGCTTGTGCCAAAGTTTTGGTTGGAGCAATAGTTTCATTGTTCTCCCCTACTTTTGCCTTTGTAGCTTCAGCCAACTCATCTTGTACATCTTCATCAAACTTCTTGGTTATCTCCCAAAGTGGTTTAGAGATTTTTTCAGTCAACCCTTTCATAATCTCCATAACAGGCTTTGTCTCAAACATTGGGTCAATAACTTTGTTTCTTTGAGCAATTGATGGCTCAACACCAGCAAATGTTTTAACTGGGTCAGTTCTTTCAAGATAGGTTGCCTCTGGAAGTACAACATCAGCATACATTACTGTATCACTTGGCATGGTATCAATGGTCACTACCAATTCCATCTTTTTCAACATCTGGGCTGTTTTTTTGGTATTTGGCATGTTCATCATTGGGTTATGCTTATAGACAAACATTCCACGAACCTTATAAGGCATTCGATTTTCAATAAATCTATTTCTCCATGTTAACCATGAACCACCACCTGTTACAATGGCACAGTCAGTATAAGGAGCTTTCCCTTTTTCTCGTTTTTTAACCTTCTCTACAGCTCTTGCTTCTGCCTGAGCATAAAGAGGCTCAACACCTGCATGTTTACCAAGTTTAAGTTTTTTACCGAATACTAACCCACCTTTAGTATCGATACCACCACCTAGACCTTGGAAAATTGCCATTGCACGTCTAAGTTGAAAATCACTATTTGCAAATGTACTTCTTCGTCCTGGGTAATATACAGAACGAGGAGCATGAACCATAAACTCTCGTGCAACTTCATAAATATCTGATACTTTTAGACCTGTTATTTTAGATGCCCACTCTGGAGTATACTTCTCTTCAAGAACACTCTTTTTGTAATCTTCAAAACCGTTAAAATTCTCTTCTACATACTTTTTGTTGTATAACTCTTCAGTTATAACCACATAAGTCAATGCCAAAACAAATGCTAAGTCTGTTCCAGGATTAATCGCTAACCACTTATCAGCCTTGGCTGCTGTGTTTGTAAACCGTGGGTCAATACATACAAGTTTTGCACCACGCCCTTTGGTTCGCTTAAAGGCATCCATAGTATCAGGAGTAACAATAGCTTCTGCTCTGTTTGCCCCACCCATAATAATATATTCAGCATTATCTAAATCAGCTTGAGGGTAAGCCCCGATAGTTACCCCATAAGCCGAAGATACTGTCTGAAGACATATTGAACCATGATTTAACCAGTTAGCCGAACCAAATGCCAAGAAAAACTGCTTGTAGGTATGTTCTGCCATACCCTCTCCTGCACAAAACAAGAAACTAGAACGGTTATCTTCCTCTTCTTCAAGAATTTTTGCCATTCCTGGGAACTTATCTGTACCATTTAAAATAGCATCATACGCCTCTTCCCAAGAGACACGTTTAAATTTACCTTCCCCTTTTTCGCCAATACGAATCATAGGGAATTTTAATCTGTCTGGGTCGTAGAGGGCTTGAATCCCTGCATTACCTCTTGGACACAACATGTTCTTTGATTTTGGAAACATTGGGTTTGGATTAAGTTTGGTCACCACCCCATTCTCTACCCTTGCTACCGCAGCACATTTGTTAACACACATCTCACACAATGTGGCAACCTCTTTTGCCTCTCCTGTACCTGTTTTGGTTGTAACAGATTCTGGCACACCACTATGTGACTCTTTCTCGCTACTGGCAAAAAGATTTGTTGTTGAAACGGCTGAACCACCAACAATACTCATTGCAATTGTACCTTGAAGAAATCTTCTTCGTGACACTTCAACTTGCATAAACGCTCCTCCTTTTTTAATAAATCTGATAAGATTAAATTATAGTTTATAGAAGTATATCTTATGTGAGACTTTTTTTCTTAAATAAATATACAATTAAGTAATAAAAATCATAAATATTACTTATCAATACACCTTAATCAATGTATATTAACTTTTATTAATCTATTATGTGTAATTTTTCCATGAAAATATAAGTTTCTATAAGTATTAAGAGAAGAATCAAAGAAGTTGTGAAGCATATAATTTAAATAAAAAATGGTTGAAAATTCAACCATAAAAGCTATTTTTTTACAACCAAAATCGGTAACATTCCAAAATATTCTAATGTACCAAAAGCTTGATTAATATTAATATTGGGTTTTATCTCTAAAATCATCTCTCTAATTTTAGCCTCATTTAAATCACCTAAAAAATCACCTTCTCCATGATCTTCTTTATAAAATTTCACCAAAAGATGTGTTGGTTTCTCTTCACTGTATTTCCAAATTGTCATTACTAATCCTCTGTTTTATTAGAAAAATTATAGCGTTATAGTTGATGTGATAGTTTAAAAAGAGTGAAAGGTTTTAATTGTAGGGTCGGCGAATGCCGACCAACTCAGATATAAGCCTATTTATATCTAAAAGTAATACGCCCTTTATCAAGGCTATAAGGTGTTAACTCAACTTTTACTTTGTCTCCAGGTAAGATTTTAATGTAGTGCATTCTCATCTTTCCTGCAATATGACACAAGATAACATGTTTGTTATCCAATTGAACTCTAAAAGTTGCATTTGGTAATGCTTCTATTACTTTACCATCTATCTCTATTACATCATCTTTAGCCATCTATTTCTCCTTTGAAATTACTGTTCTTATATGCTTTTTACGCATCTGTTAAAATTACTGCTTTGCCATCAATAATGGCTACGGTATGTTCATAGTGTGATGAGCGTAATCCATCTGCTGAAACGACCGACCACTTATCCTCTAAAATAACTGGTTCATCACTCTTTTGACATATCATTGGTTCTAAACAAAATACCATACCATTTTTAATCTTTGGACCTTGATTAGGTTTTCCATCTACATAGTTGGGAATATTTGGCTCTTCATGAGGTTTTTTTCCTATTCCATGACCACAAAAATCACGCAATGGAACAAATCCACGTTCAAGAATAAAGCTCTCTAAAACAGCTGAGAGTTGCTTAAATCGCATTCCTACTTTTATATTCTCTATCGCATGATAAAGTGCATCCCTAGAACAAGCAATAAGTGCCTCATCCTCTTTCGAGATTTCACCAATAGGCATTGTTATTGCTGCATCCCCAAAATAACCATCTATTTTCGTACCCAAATCTAAACCAAGAATATCTCCATTTTGAACCCTATAATCGGTAGGTATACCATGAATACAGACTTCATTAAGAGAGGTACAAACAGAGGCAGGAAAACCATAAAGACCTTTAAAAGAGGGTTCTGCACCATGTTCTCGAATGAAAGCCTCACCCATCGCATCTATCTCTTTTAAACTCATTCCAACAGTAATATTTTCACGGAGGTATTTTAATGTTTTACCAACAATTGACCCAGCTAATTTTAGCTTGGTCAATTCGTTGGGTTTACGAAGTGCTATTGCCATTATAGACCTACTGATCCTAATGTTTCGTATTTATTCATGTAAATTTGTGCTTCAATTTTTCTCATTGTATCAAGTGCAACTTGAACAATAATAAGTACTGCAACTCCCCCAAAGAAGAATGCTGCACCAATTGAGTTAATTAACAAAAATGGTAATGTAGAGATAAGTGCTAAATAGAAAGCACCAGACCCTGTTAAGTTACTTGCTACCGTATTGATAAACTCTTTGGTATGCTCACCAGGTCGTACCCCAGGGATAAACCCACCCTGTCGTTTTAAGTTATCTGCAATATCTTTCGCATTAAATACAATTGATGCGTAGAAGAATGCAAAGAAAACAACCAATACAAATGTTGCTATATTGAAAGCGATACCACCTGGTTTAAGTGCATCTGCTACCATTAGAGCATACTCATTGCTACTCTGACCCAACATGGTAAGAGGAAACATTAAAACAGCCGAAGCAAAAATTGGAGGAATTACACCTGCAAGGTTTACCTTGATTGGAATATAGTTCATAACTCTCTTATCTTGATTCTGCATAATAGTTTTTCTTGAATATGAGATTGGTACTCTTCTCTCTCCAAGCTCAACATAGATAATTGCAAAAATAGTTGCCATAATAATAACCAACATTGCAATAACTGCCAAGAATGATAACTCACCTGTATTTACCGATGTCATTGTGTTAGAGATAGCCGAAGGAATTCCCGAAACAATACCAGCAAAGATAATTAGTGAAATACCATTACCAATACCACTTTGAGTAATACGTTCACCAATCCACATTAACAACATAGTACCTGTTAGCATAGATGCTGTGGTAATAATAGTAAATGTTACAGGATCAATTAAAACTGCTCCATTCATCGCCTGAAGTCCCATAGAGACACCAAAACCTTGAACAATGGTAATAAAAATGGTTGCATAACGAATAATCTGCATATACTTTTGCATCCCGTCACGCTCTTTTTTCATTTGACCAATAGCAGGGAAAGTTGCAGCAAGAAGTTCCATTACAATCGACGCTGTAATGTAAGGCATAATTCCAAGTGAGATAATTGAAAATCTCTGAATTGCTCCACCAGAGAACATGTTCATCATGCCCCCTATTCCACCACTGCCATCAAAAAATGAGGCAATAACGGCGGTGTCAACACCAGGAACTGGTACGTATGCTAAAACTCTATAAGCAAATAGAAATCCAAAAGTAATCAGTATCTTTTGAGTTAAAGCATTACTCATGGCTATTTACCACTAGTTGTAACAGCTTCATCTTTGATTTTAGATGCAAGTTCTTTTGCACCTGTACCAATAAGTTTTACTTTTGTTACAGATTTTTGAAGCTTGTATACAGATTTGATAGACTCAAGTGTAATCTCTTCAAGCTCTGCAACAGCTTTGTTTTTATCAACATTAATTGAGTGTGGTTTAATCACTCTTGATGTAAAACCAATCTTTGGTAATCTTCGGTAAAGTGGCATTTGACCACCCTCAAAACCTCTTTTAGCAGAGTAACCTGTTCTAGATTTTTGACCTTTATTACCACGTCCTGATGTCTTACCTGTTCCAGAACCTTGACCACGACCAACACGCTTTCTGTTACGTGTTGAACCAGCTGCTGGTTGTAAATTATGTAAACCCATATCTACTCCCTTACTTTTTAATCTTTACAAGAGCATCAATTGTTGCTCTTACAAGGTTGTTAGGGTTGTTTGAACCCAATGATTTTGCAATAACATCTTGAATTCCTGCAAGTTCCAATACTGGTCTCATCGCACCACCTGCGATTGTCCCTGTACCTTCTGATGCTGGTCTAAGAATAATACGGCTAGCTCCTGTTTTTTGTTGAACATCATGAGCAATAGTTGAACCCTTAACATTAACTTTTACAAGATTTTTAAAGGCATCATCAACTGCTTTTTTAATAGCATCTGGAACCTCTTTAGCTTTACCTGTACCGTAACCAATTGTACCGTTTTTGTCACCAATAACTACAAGTGCAGTAAATCTAAAACGTCTACCACCCTTTACAACTTTAGTAACACGACCAATGTTTACAATTTTTTCTTCAAATTTTTCTCTATCAATATTTTCTGTTAACATTCATCTTCTCCTTAAAACTTAATTCCAGCTTCTCTAAGAGCGTTTGCAAAAGATGCAACAACGCCATGATAAAGATAACCGTTTCTATCAAAAACAATGTTTTCGATATTTTTAGCTTTAAGAGCATCAGCCATTGCAGCAGCTACTTTTTTAGCATCTTCTTGATTCGCTTTTAGACCCATTTTTTTACCATCAGCAGAAGCAAGTGTTACACCAGCAACATCATCAATAGCTTGAGCGTAAAAGTGCTTGTTTGATTTAAATACAGAAACTCTTGGAAGTGCCTCTGTTCCTGAAATCTTACCTCTTACTCTTCTTTTACGTTGAATACGAAGTTTATTTTTTCTTCTTTGAATACTTTTTAACATCTTATTCTCCTACTATTTAGCTGATTTTCCAGCTTTTCTGATAATAACTTCATCAGTATACTTAACACCCTTACCTTTATAAGGCTCTGGTGGTCTAAAGCTTCTAATCTCAGCAGCAGCTTGTCCAACAGCTTGTTTGTCTGAACCAGTGATATGAATCAAGTTTTTTTCAACTTTAATTTCAAGTCCTTCTGGGATAGAAAACTCAATTGGATGAGAGAAACCAAGTTGAAGATTAAGTGTTTTACCTTGAACAGCAGCTCTGTAACCAACACCATTAATCTCTAAAGATTTTTTGAAACCTTTATCTAGACCTTCAATGATATTTGCAAACAATGCTCTGTAAGTTCCCCAAAATGCTGAACTCTCTTTTGATTCGCCAACTCTTGAAAAAGTTACTTCAGCTCCATCAATAGAGATTTCAACTCTTCCATGAGTCTCTAATCTTTTCTCATCGTTACCTTTTTTAGCAACAATGGCAGTACCATCTACAGATACATCAATACCGTTAGCAACCGTTACAGGTTTTTTTCCTACTCTTGACATACCTACTCCTTACCAAATACTACAGATTACTTCGCCACCAACTTTTTGCTTGAATGCTTCATCATTTGCAATCACGCCTTTGTTGGTTGATACGACTAGTGTTCCGTAACCATTTTTAAAAGATTTAATCTCATCAGCACCTTGGTAAACACGTCTACCTGGTTTAGAAATTTTCTTAAGTTCATTGATTACACTGTGACCATTTTCGTCGTACTTAAGTACCACTTTAATTGTCTTTTTGTTACCATCTTCTTTTACTTTAAAACTCTCAAGGTAACCCTTGTCTACTAAAATAGAAACTGTAGCCTCAATTGTCTTTGAGTGAAGAAGGGTTGTTACGTCTAATCTTCTTTGTGCAGCATTTCTTATTCGAGTAAGAGAGTCTGCAATTATATCTGTCATCATCTTTTACTTCTCCTTACCAGCTTGATTTTTTCATACCAGGGATTAAACCCTCGTTTGCCATTTTTCTTAAACAAATTCTACAAAGACCGAAATCTCTGTATACAGAGTGAGGTCTTCCACAAATATTACATCTTGTGTATGCTTGTGAGCTAAACTTCGCTTTACGCTGTTGTTTAGCTATCATTGATTTCTTAGCCATTAATTCTTTCCTTTAGCGAAAGGCATTCCCAACTTCTCTAAAAGAGTGAATGCTTCTTTATCGTTTTCAGTACTTGTTACAATTGTAATGTTCATACCGTGAGTCTTAATAATGTTATCAAATTCAACTTCTGGGAACATAAGTTGCTCTTGAAGACCGAAGTTATAGTTACCACGACCATCAAAACCTTTTCTAGGTGTTCCACGGAAATCTTTTACTCTTGGAAGGGCAATAGAAACCAATTTATCAAAGAAGTTATACATGTTGGCACCACGAAGTGTTACACGAATACCAGATGGCGCTCCCTCTCTTGCTTTAAAACCAGCAACCGATTTCTTAGCATTAACAATAACTGCTTTTTGACCAGCAATTAATGAGATAGTATCTGTCATGTTCTGAACAAGTTTATTATCTTTACCCTCTTCACCAACACCAACAGAGATTACTATCTTCTCAAGCTTAGGTGTCTGCATTACATTTTGAATCCCACACTCTTCACGAAGAGCAGGTGTAATGTCATTGTACTTTTGCTTCATTCTACTCATAAGATTACGCCTCTACTTTTTTTACATTAGAAATATGGATAGGCATCTCTTTATCTTGGAAACCACCATCTTTATTCTCTTCGCTTGGCTTAACTGCTTTTTTTGCAATTTTACAACCAGCAACGATTACAGCATCTTGCTTTGTAAGAACTTTAAGTACTTCAGCAGTTTTACCTTTATCATCACCAGCGATAATCAGAACCTGATCACCTTTTTTAATTTTAAATTTTTTATTTGCCATTACCATACCTCTGGAGCAAGTGATACAATTTTCATAAATCCTGCATATCTAGTTTCTCTAGCTACAGGACCAAAAATACGTGTACCAATTGGTTGTTTTTTATCATCAATAATTACAGCAGCATTGTCGTCGAATCTGATTAGTGAACCATTTTCTCTTTGAATCTCTTTATGAGTTCGAACAACAACTGCCTTAACTACTTTACCTTTTTTAACTTTTCCTGTTGGAAGAGCTTTTTTTACAGAGGCAACAATAACGTCGCCAACTGATGCGTATCTTCTCTTAGAACCACCAAGAACTTTAATACACATAATCTCTTTTGCACCACTGTTATCAGCAACAGTCAATCTTGTAAACCCTTGAATCATTACTCTTCTCCTGCTTTAAGAACTGAAAGAAGTCTAAAAGTTTTTCTTTTTGACAGTGGTCTACATTCGATAGCAGAGATAGTATCTCCAACTTTAGCTTCACTTTTTTCATCGTGAATAAGATATTTTTTAAATCTTTTTACAGTTTTGTGGTATCTAGGGTGAAGAACTTTACGCTCAACAACCATAGTAGCAGTTTTTTCACCTGCTATTTTAATCACAGTACCAGTTATTTGTCTTTTTGGCATACTCTAACCCCTTACTTCGACGCGTTAGCTGTAATAGCTGTTTGAATTCTAGCGATGTCTTTTTTCGCTACTCTTAACTCACTTGTGTTAGTAAGTTGCATAGTCTTTTGCTTTGCTTTAAGTGTAAAAAGCTCTAACTTTTTCTCTTTTAACATAGCTGTTAATTCTTCAACTGTTTTAGTTTGAATATCAGTATATTTCATTGCTATCCTTCGCAGCGATAATTTTACATTTGAATGGAAGTTTATGTAACGCAAGTGTTAACGCTTCACGAGCCACATCTTCAGGTACACCAGCAACTTCAAATACAATTCTTCCTGGCTTAATGTTCATTACCCACTCTTCAACAGAACCTTTACCTTTACCCATTCTTGTTTCAAGAGGTTTTCTTGTCAAAGGCTTGTCTGGGAATACTCTAATCCAAGATTTACCTTGTCTTTTCATAAAACGAGTCATTGTAATTCTGGCAGCTTCAATTTGTCTTGAGTTAATACGTCCAGCTGATGTAGCTTTTAGTGCAAACTCTCCAAACTCAATTTTGTTACCTTTAAATGACTTCCCTCTGTTACGACCCTTCATAACTTTACGGAATTTTGTTCTTTTAGGCATTAACATAATTAGTTACCTCTTCTATTGTTACGATTAGATGGCTTACGTCCACCTCTTTTTTCTTCTTTTGGCTCTGCTTGGATACCTTTAGCAAGAACTTCACCTTTGAAGATCCAAACTTTAATACCAATAATTCCATAAGTAGTGTTTGCTTCAGCAAAACCGTAATCGATTTTAGCTCTAAGTGTATGCAAAGGAACTCTTCCCTCTAAGTACCACTCAGTTCTTGCCATCTCTGCACCACCAAGTCTACCAGAAACAGAAACTTTAATTCCTTTTGCACCTGATTTTAATGCACCTTGAATAACTTTTTTCATTGCACGTCTAAATGCAACACGTCTTTCAAGTTGAGTTGCTACATTTTCAGCAGCCAATTGAGCAGAAGCTTGAGCTCTTTTCTCTTCTTTAATATTAAGAGAGATGTCTTTTTTGAACATTTTATTCAAAGTAGATTTTAACT
>Ga0256826_1000997_pt1 | contig 17609 bp, 17 predicted proteins | sample CV79metaG_FD_185975 | JGI IMG/M metagenome (GOLD analysis project Ga0256826, IMG submission 185975) | Hydrothermal vent microbial communities from East Pacific Rise, Pacific Ocean - CV79 | ecosystem: Environmental > Aquatic > Marine > Hydrothermal vents | place: Pacific Ocean: East Pacific Rise...
TTATTTCTTGCAAACGCGAGAAGTGCATCTAAAACACCCTCACGGTTTCCAAACATAAGTGAGTCAGAGGCTTGACCTGTCCCTATGTGGTAAGTTTTGTTGGGGTCAAGTGCAAGGTTTAAGAGTTTATCGGCGAAAGAGCTGTCAAAGGTGATGGTGTTCTGGTTGTAAAAACTTTGTATAGAGCAGTAGGAACAGTCAAAGCCACACGACTCTACTGCATCAAGAGTGAGAAGGTTACAACATCGTGTTTTCTCACTTGCAACAGGACAAAGTCCAAGCCCAAAACCTTGTTTATCTGCTACTTTAAAAGTAAATTTTTGCTCTTTAGGGATGTTTTTAAGAGTGAAGTTTTCATAAGAGTTTGGTTTATCCCTAATGGTTTCATACTCTTTTCTCAAACGCGAGAAAACAACTTTTCTTTGTTCATGCTCTGGGAAAATTTCTGCTAAGTTCTTTTCACCCCACATCTCAAGGTCTCGAGCTATCTCTATAATCTGTTTGAGTTCTTGGTAGGAGAACTTAAAGTGATGTGCTTTTTCTTTGATAAAAGTTTGCTCATGGTCTGGTAAGTTTGTATAAAAACTGTTTTTTATAGCTAAATTAAACTTTTCATTGTAATCATTTTTTTGCATATTTTTTCTTTTAAAATTTATATATAAAAGCTGTTTTTTGAGTAAAATCAACTTTCTCTATCCCAATAGCTGGGTGTGTATCTACATCATAATAGAGTTTAAAATTTATGTAAAATTCTTTATGAATGTTCAGTTCCAAAACTAAGGCTTGTGAAGAGATATAGTCGTGAAAATCAGAAAATTTTGGCTGGTAGTAAGCAACATAAGCAATCTTGTTTTTCTTTTTAAACTTTTTTACATATGCAAGGTAAAAATTGATTCTTGCATTTTTTTCATCACTATCTATACTTGAAGTGTAGCCAATAGTTTCATAGTAAGCCCCTAAACCACTATAAATCTTCCCAAAATTAGTATCAAGAAGATGAAAACGAAGCCCTAAACCAAAAAGTCTTCTTCTTTGAATATTGGTAAACTTGTTACTCTCAGACTGAACAAAACTTTCCCATTCTGTGTACTCATAAAGAGAATGAACAAGTCTGATGTGTGCATAAGTTTTGTTAGTGTTAGTCTCACCTGAAGCTTTGCCATAACTTCCCGTAAGATTTGCCCAGATGAGATAGCTACTGTTGTTATCATACTTTAGTTCAATTCCTGCAGAGTACTCATCTTTGTCGGTATTTCCCCGTTTTGTTTGCAAGGAAGCTTCTATCTTTCCACTTGTACCTGCTTTGGCACCAAGTTCTTGAGGCGCTATAGTGATGATGGCATGAAGGTAAATATAACTAGTTAAAAATAAAAATAGAAGTTTCATAAGGTGTTTACTCATTTAAAGATTTTTTTGAATTTTAACAAAGCTAACTTAAACTAAAAAATCTATTAATCAGCTTTTAACACCATTTTATGTAATATTTCTTATTAAGATTGATTATAAGAGGTGAAAAATGAAAAAGATATTGGTTTTAGGTGGTGGATTCGCAGGTGTTGATGCAGCCATTCACTTACAAAAAATGAAATACGATGTAACTTTAGTAAGTGATCGTGAGTATTTTTATATCTATCCAACTTCTATTTGGGTTCCAACGCGAGAAAGTGAGTTCTCAGAAGTATGCCTTGATTTGAGTGAACTTCAAAAAGCACATGGTTTTGATGTTCTTATAGATGGTGTTGCAGAGATAAATGCAAAAGAAAATCGAGTAACACTCTCAAGCGGTAATGTACTAGACTCTTATGATTACCTCGTAGTAGCACTTGGAGCTTCAAAAATGAAACCTAAGGGAGTAGAAAACACACTTTCTATCTGTGGTGCACCTGAGCAAGCTTTGAGTATACGAGATGAGTTAGATAAACTTGTTGCAAAAGGAAGTGGTAGTATAGCTATGGGCTTTGGTGGGAATCCAAAAGATACCTCTGCTGTTCGTGGTGGACCAGGATTTGAACTCCTTTTTAATGTTCACAACATGCTTAAGAAAAAAGGAATAAGAGATAACTTTGAACTTACATTTTTTGCACCTATGCCAGAACCGGGAAAACGCATGGGTCCACAAGCCCTGAAAATGATGGATGTTATGTTTAACAAACTTGACATAAAAAAACATTTTGGAAAGAAAATCACAGGTTTTAGTGAAAAGGGAACAAACTTTGAAGATGGTACAACCTTAGAAGCTGATTTTACTATGTTTATTCCTGCTGGCGATGGGCACGATGTTATTAAAGCCTCAGATTTACCAACAAATGATGCAGGCTTTGTAAAAACTGATGACTTCTCATGTGTTGCAAATGAAGATGGAACTCTTTCAAATGTCTATGCTATAGGTGATGTTGCTTCTTTGGAAGGGTATGATTGGAGAGCAAAACAAGGGCATATCGCAGAAGTTATGGCTAAAAATGTTGCACATAACATTAACGAACGCGAAAATGATAGAAGTGATTTTAAAGGCTATCATGGACATCTAAACATTCTTTGTGTCATGGATAGTGGTAATGGTGCTGCTTTTGTGTATAGAGATGAGAAACGTGCTTTTATGTTCCCTCTTCCAGTTGTAGGACACTTACTGAAAAAAGGGTGGGGTAAGTACTGCCGTTACTCAAAACTAGGCAAGATTCCTCGTATACCAGGAATGTAAAAGAATCTTACTCTGCATTTGCAGCAGAGTAACGTTCCTTTTCTTTTCTTTTTTGTTTCATCTGTTGTTTTGCAAGTTCTCTCATATCTTCTGTCGTATCACTTTCATCCATTATCTCAACACCTAAGATAGTTTCAACACAGTCCTCAAGAGTAATGATTCCATCAGTTTGGTCGTAGTTATCAGTGACTAAAAACATATGATCTTTCTTTGCTATAAAGAGATCAAGTGCTTTACTTACTGGGATGTTTTCATTGATAGAAAAGATTCTTTTTTTGATACTTTTAAGAGGAACACTATCATCTTCTAGTGCTTGTTGAAAGATTTTTTTGGTAAGCACTATGCCGGCTACATCTTCGATAGAATCAGCATAAACAGGGATACGAGAAAACTTAAAGATAGAATCTTGTGTTGCTATGACTTCTTTAATACTCATATTTTCATTAAGTGCAAATATTACTGAACGAGGTGTTAAGACTTCTGAAACTTTGATGTTGTCAAGGTTTAAAATATTTTCTATAACATCTGATTCTTGTTCATCTATGACACCATCATCTTCACTTTGAAGCATACTCTCAAGGAGTTCTTCTTTTGTAAGTGAGTTTGCATCTTCGTTTCCTTTAGAAATTTTATTGGTTACTGCAAGGGTAGTGAGAATGATAGGATATGTTATCCAGATAAAAACACGGATAAATTGTGCTGCTAGTGGGGCTAATGATTTCCAGTAAATCGCTCCGATTGTTTTAGGAATGATTTCTGAAAGAAAAAGAATAGCAAATGTTAAAATGATTGAAACATAAACAACAGCATCGTTACCAAAGATAAGTGCAGCTTGTGCTCCAACTGCTGCAGCTCCAAGTGTGTTTGCGATAGTGTTTAAAATCAATATACTAGCTATTGATTTGTTGATGTTTTCTTTGTGATGGCGAAGTAGAGCACCAATTTTTGGTTGCTCCTTTTCTAAAACAGCAACATACGAGATGTTGACTGAAAGTAGTACTGATTCTAAAACTGAACAGAGAAAAGATACTCCGACTGAGAGAAGAAAAAAGATTATTAATAGTTCCAAGTGTTACAAATTCCTTATATAAGTATAGTGCTCGCAAGCCCTAAAAAGCTAAAAAAGCCGACAACATCAGTGACAGTAGTTAGTATAACTGTACTTCCAATAGCAGGGTCAATATCCATCTTTTTTAAGAAAAGAGGAATAGTGGCACCAAAAAATCCTGCCATAAATAGGTTGATAATCATACTTAAAGCAATAACTACTCCAAGCATATTTTCATCAAACCAAATAGCAGCAATAACTCCAATAATGAGAGCAAAAAGAAAACCATTTCCAAGAGAGATTAATATCTCCTTTTTGATAATCCGTACAGCATCACCAGTAGATATATCTCCTAACGCGAGTTGTCGCACTACAACAGTAAGAGTCTGTGTCCCTGCATTTCCACCCATAGAAGCGACAATAGGCATAAGAACAGCAAGTGCAACCATGCTTTGGAGAGTATCTGCAAAAAGACTGATGACAAGCGAAGCTGCAATGGCTGTGAAGAGGTTCAGTCCTAACCAAGTTGCTCGTTTTTTACCTGCTTGTAAAATCTCATCATCCTCTTCTGCTTCATCATCAACACCGGCAAGATTATACATCTGTTCTGTGGCATGTTCATTGATAATATCGTAAATATCATCAGAGGTGATTCGTCCTAAAAGCACTCCATAGGAGTTTGTAATAGCTAAAACAGAAAGATCATACTCTTCAAATATATGTACAACTTCTTTGATGTTTTCTATATCATTTGCCTTAATAGGCTCAAAATTTTCATCACTTGCTTCTATGTTTTCTATAACTGTTTTTGAAAAGTCGAAGATAAGGAGGTCATCTAAGCCAACTGCATAATGCAATTTTTCAGACTTGTCGATTATGAAAAGATTTTGAACATTTTCAACTTCATTCTCTTTTCTAAGTCGTGCAAATCGTTTGATAACATCTTGAACTATTTCGTTTTCATGGGCCGTGAAGAGTTCAAGTTGCATATATGCACCGGCTTGATTCTCGTCATAGTTTTGAAGTTTTGTGATCTCTTCTTGATCATCTTCATGCAAGTTTTCAAAAACTTCAGAGGCGATTTCTTCATCTATATCTCCAAGTTCTTGCATAAATTCAAGTTGATCATCAGACTCTAGTTCGCTTACAGCATGTGAGAGTTCATCAACACTTAGGTTTTCAACAACATCATCAAAAAGTCTGTCAGGAAGAGCAAGTGCCACATCTCCGACGAGGTCTTTAGGGATGAGTTTTACAGCATTAGAAAACTCTTCATCACTGATATTTTTAAGAAGTTTAGCAATATTAGATGGATGCATCTCACTGATTTCGTGAGAGTTTATATACTCTTGGAATTGGTTCATTAGTGAAATTATATCAGATTATTATTTATCGTAGCGAGTGAGATTATTGTGTCGAATGACACTTGCAATGATTCGAGTATATTCATCACCTAACTCAGAATATTTATCGAGTTTTTTTACAAGTTTTGTGACATCATCTGTTTTATAACGAAGTTCTCTAAAGGCTTGATACTGTTTTACTCGACCTATAGTTTGGTAATATTGTCTGATGGACTCGTCTAAATTGTTAAATTTTCTCAGCCAAATAGTTCTTTTTCCTGCTCGCTTAACACCCGCAGCAATTCGCGGTTCATTAGGGTCTTTACTCCACATACCAAAGATGTTGTTTGCTTCTCTAAAAAAACGTGAAGTGCCCCAAGCACTTTCTATCGCTGCTTGTGCAATAACTATACTTTGAGGATGCGGCTTTAATGCGAGTAAAAGTGCTTCATTTGTTGTGACACGATAAAGTTTTTTGAGTTTAATAATCTTTGGACTTATTGTTCCTGTGCTCAGTTCTTGCTTGACTGCTAAAAAGTTTTCAAGTTGTTCTTTATGAATATTTTCAATCGCAGGGACAACAAGAGAGAAAAAATGCTTTTTCTTTTGTGAAACAGAAGGCTGATTATGTGCTTTCTTGCTGTTTGTCTCTCGTAGTTTTTTTTCTTGAAGTTCCGCTTTTTTCTCTTGTTTGAGTTGTAACTCTTTTTGAACTTTTTGTATCTGTTGTAGTTTTATTTCTTCTTGTATCTGAGTTTGATTAAGATGATAGTCTGTATAGAGAACAAAAGTAAAAGTAAAGAGCATGAGGATAAATGATTTCATTATAAGTACCTTATCTTAGTGTGAAAAAATAGCTATTTTTGGAATGTGAGAGTTTGTATGTGTAGTATCCATCAAGTTCTACTACAACTCTATAGTATCCCTTATGGTTACCTATCTTGATATTGGTAAAGATAGAATTTTTTGATAATTTTTTTACATGACTTCGTATGTCTATCTCTTTTTTTATATCAAAAACAATGCGATGGGGTTTTACAAGTAGAAAATCTCGTATTATTGTGTCATCTGTAATGACTTTTAAAGTTTTAGAGCTTTGATATATCTTTATAAAGTTTAGGGATAAAAGCTTTTTAAAAGGTATGTTTTTCTTTTTTGTAAAATGTTTCTTAGTTCTTTTGTTTTTTTGTAAATTGTAATTTTGAGATATGAAAATAGGTATATGCCAATCTACAGAATTGTTAAGGAGAATTTTTTGACTTTTTTCTGAACCATCAAGGTTTTTATACTTTATAGTGACACTTTCTATCACTCTAGCTGTTGAAGGGAGTGTAATACTCGCTTGTTTAAGAGGGTCTATACTGATTTCTTGATTTGATGTTAGGGGCATTGAGCCATTTTGTGTACTTACAAATGGGTTTTCTCTCGCATAAAGTGTTGCAATTAACAGAATAAATAAAGCAATAGTTTTAATCAAGTGTGCACCTAAGTTTTGTTTGAATGTATTATATCAAAAATTATTATGAAAGGTCTATGTGTGCTGATTTATTGTGCGGAAATTTCTCTGAGTTCAAAATATTCGCGTTGTAGGTCTGCATTTTCATGTTTGAGACGAATAGTCTCTTTTTGTAAGTAGGCTTCATAATCTTGAAGCCCTGTAAGTATCTGCATAGAGTTTGTACCATAAAGAAGCATACCGAGGTAGATACCAAAGCTTACTACTATAAAAAAAAGAACAAAAAACTTAGTAAAGGAAAGACCTAGATACTTTTGAGTAAAACTCTGTGTCTGGTCTATTTCTTCAAAAAGTTCTTCATCATGCATAAAGAGGCTCTAATTAAAAAGTTCTGAACCTAAGTACTCACCATAAACAACTTCATTTTCTATCTCTAAAAGACGGTTATATTTTGCAGTTCGCTCGCCACGTGCAGTTGAACCAGTTTTGATTTGACCACAGTTAAGTGCTACAGCAAAATCAGCAATGAAAGCATCTTCACTTTCACCCGAACGGTGACTCATAACACAGTTATAACCATTACGTTGTGCTAAACGAACAGTAAGCATTGTTTCACTTACAGAACCAATTTGATTCGGTTTGATGAGAATCGCATTTGCAATTCCTTTTTGGATACCTTCGTTTAAAATATTTACATTTGTTACAAAAAGGTCATCACCAACGATTTGGATTTTATCTCCAAGTTTGTCAGTCATAAGTTTAAAACCATCCCAATCGTCTTCACTAAGTCCATCTTCAATAGATACAATAGGATATTTAGCACATAAATCAGCATAATAATCAACTAACTCAGCAGATGTTACAGTACGGTTTTCAGACTCTAGTCTATATCCACCCTCATCAGCAACTATCTCAGACGCAGCAACATCTAAGGCGATAGCGATTTGTTCACCTGCTTTGTAACCTGCTTTTTCTATTGCTTCCATAATGACCTGAATAGGTTCTTCATTTGAAGATAAGTCTGGTGCAAAACCACCTTCATCGCCAAGTGCAGTAGAGTGACCTTTTGCTTTTAAAATTGCTTTGAGGTTATGGTAAACTTCTGCTGAAGCACGTAAACCTTCTGCAAAATCTTCAAAACCAACAGGCATAATCATATACTCTTGGAAGTCTACAGAGTTATCTGCATGGCTACCACCGTTAATGATATTTAACATTGGAGTAGGGTTAACCATAGCATTTGCACCACCAAGATAGCGATAAAGTGGCATACCAAGAGATTTTGCAGCAGCACGAGCTACAGCCATAGATACACCAAGAACAGAATTTGCTCCAAGTTTCCCATAGTTGTCTGTACCATCAAGTTCTTTCATCGCAGCATCAACAGTCGCTTGATTAAAAGGACTCATGCCAATTAAAGCATCATTGATTTCATTGTTAACATGACCAACAGCTTTTAAAACACCTTTACCCATGTATCTCTCATCTGCATCACGAAGCTCTAGTGCTTCACGTTTCCCAGTACTCGCTCCAGAAGGTACTATAGCACTTTCTATAGTTCCATCACTTAATTCTACAGTTGCTTTTACAGTTGGGTTTCCACGTGAATCCATAACTTCGATTGCACTTATACTATCTATAAACATTGTTTTACCTTTATATTTTGCATATTTTATTGTTCGTATTTTACCAAAATATAATTAAACATAAGTTATGTTAAGAATCACTATCTTGAATGTCTGATGTATCCATAACCATGACATCGCTAATCCCCATAGCAACTTTGATTTTTTCTTCGATTTCTGCTGCTAATTCTGGTTCATCTTTAAACTTTTGTTTTACATTTTCTCGACCTTGACCGAGTTTTTTATCTTCATATGAGAACCATGCTCCAGCTTTGTCAACTATGTCTAGTTTGACACCATAATCAACAAGTTCACCCTCTTTAGAGATGCCTTCTCCAAACATAATGTCAAATTCTGCTTGACGAAATGGAGGGGCTACTTTATTTTTAATGACTTTTGCTTTAACTCTATTCCCTATAACACTTTCACCCTGTTTAAGTGATGCTATACGACGAACATCTATACGAACAGAAGCATAAAACTTTAAAGCATTTCCACCTGTTGTTGTTTCAGGAGAGCCATAACCCATCATACCAATTTTCATACGAATTTGGTTTATAAAAATAACGGTACAGTTCATTTTAGAAAGAACACCTGTAAGTTTACGAAGTGCTTTACTCATCAAACGAGCTTGAACACCTACTTGTTGATCTGTCATCTCACCTTCAAGTTCTACTTTTGGTGTAAGTGCAGCAACGGAATCTATAACGATTAAGTCAACTGCACCACTTCTCGCGATTGTTTCAACAATATCAAGGGCTTGTTCCCCATAGTCGGGTTGCGAAACTAAAAGGTTATCAACATCAACACCAAGATTTTTTGCATAGATAACATCAAGAGCATGTTCCGCATCTATAAATGCACAAACCCCATCTGCTTTTTGACATTCTGCTGTGATTTGGAGTGCAAGTGTTGTTTTTCCTGAAGATTCTGGTCCGTATATTTCAACAACACGCCCTTGGGGAACACCACCGATACCAAGTGCTAAATCAAGACCAAGAGAACCAGTACTTATTGATCTAATTGGTTCTATATTTTTATCACCAAGGCGCATTAAAGCACCTTTTCCAAAAGCCTTGTCTATCTGTTTCATGGCAAGGTCTAATGATTTTTGTTTGTTTGCATCCATCTTGGGCTCACTTATCTTTTATTTTGTGTTATTGTAGAGTAAAATTTTGTTTTTTTACAAAAATATTGCAAATTGACATATTTTGTCTGCATTATACTTGTTATTTTTTATAGAGTGGTAAACAGTTTCTCAAATTCATGTGAAGGAAGAGGTTTGGCATAAAAATAACCTTGAATGTTATTACACCCATTTTTCAGTAAAAAGTCCTTTTGTTCTTCTGTTTCTACACCTTCTGCTATAACATCAAGTTTTAAACTTTTTGCAAGAGCAATGATGGCTTTTGTTATACTTGCATCTTCTTCATCAATAGGTAAATCATTTATAAAGGATTTGTCTATTTTAAGTTTACTCAGAGGAAATTTTTTGAGATAGGAAAGGGAAGAGTACCCTGTCCCAAAATCATCAATCGCAAGGGTAACACCAAGAGCATTGATTTGCTGTAGTGTTTTAATGGCTTCATGAGGATTTGTCATGATTTGACCTTCAGTAAGCTCTAGTTCGAGGTACTGAGGTTTACACTGTGTCTCAGTTATAAGGGATGTAAACATAGCTAAAAAATCTTCTTGTTGGAGTTGTTTTATAGCTAGGTTCATGGCTAATACTCCAGGATTATAACCTTGTTCAATCCATCGCATAAGTTGCATCATAGCCGTTTTCATAACAAAACGGTCAAGTTTCACTATAAGCCCTGTTGCTTCAGCAAGTGGTATAAACTGATCTGGTGATACCATACCAAGTTCGGGATGAATCCACCTTACAAGGGCTTCCATACCTATGATACGATTTTTACTTGCATCCATTTGAGCTTGATAGTAAACAACAAATTCTTCATTTGCAATAGCATCTCGAAGATTTTTTTCCATGACAACACGTTCTAGTGCTAGTTCAGTCATCTCTGGTTTATAAAACTGGTAGTTATTTCTGCCCTCACTTTTGGCACGGTACATTGCGGAGTCAGCATACTTGAGTAGGTCAGCTGAAGAATGCCCATCTTCTGGGTAAAGACTGATGCCTATACTACAAGAGACATAAAATTTATATGTATCAATGAGTAAAGCTTGTGTTAAAACATCTATAATCTTTTGAGCTAGAAGAGAAGCTGTTTCTTCTGTTTGAATATTATCAATAATAATAGTAAACTCGTCGCCTCCTAATCTCGCGATTGAGTCTTCATCTCTCATTGTTTGAAGAAGAAGTTGTGTAACACTTTGTAAAACTTTGTCTCCTATGTCATGGCCATAGGAATCATTTATCTCTTTAAAATGGTCAAGGTCTATAAAGAATAGTGCAATTTTTGTGTGGTTTCGTTTGGCTTTAGCAAGTGTATGCTCGAGCCTATCTACAAATAAAAGACGATTAGGTAGACCTGTTAACGCATCATGATGTGCAAGATGTGTAAATTTCTCTTTTTTTGCTAGAAGCTTTTCTTGAATGATTTTTTCACTTGTAATATCAATATGAGTTCCAATCATTCGCGTAAGCTTTTGATTTTCATCGTAAAAGAGTAAGGCTTGACCTAGTATCCATAGATAGTGACCATCTTTATGACGTAAACGATGTGTAGTTGTAAAAGTTGTTTTTTTAGCCTTATCTGTCTCTTTTAATCTATGTAACACAGAAAATATATCATCCTTATGAACTCTTCTTTTCCATGTAGCATAGCTATTATCTAGTTCTTTATCCTGAAAACCAAGCATCTCTTTCCAGCTAGGAGATATATATGATGTATGATTGACAAAATTCCAATCAAGCACGGAAGTACCACTCCCCTTGAGTGCTAGTTCTGTTCTTTCTCTGAGTATAGTATTGGCTTTTTGTGCTTCTTTAAGTTCTATGAGGTGCTTTCGTAGTGTTTCCTTATCTAAAATAGATTGTTTAAATCTAAGAGCATAACGATTTCCAAAAGTAAAGTAGTATACAATACCTATGCTTGTTACAAAAGCAACAATATTATGTGTTGCATCATTTTGTAAAAACATCCAAAAGAGAGACAAACCCATAAGAGGTATTGCAAATGAATAAAATATAAGAGGAATGATACTTAAACTAAGTAGACCAGCAGAAGTAAGACCTACACTAACCCCAAAATATATATAATAATAGTGACTTGGTATAGTGCCAAGAAAAAAGTAACTAATCCCCCATAATAAACCTGTTGAAAAGGTATTTATCATGTAACTTTTAAGCCAGTAATTTAACTTTTGAGGTGTGAAATCAGTATTTGATTGTTTCAAATATTTGTGTCGTAAATAGAGGCGATGACTAAGAACAAAGAGATGTAGAGATAATAAAACAAATATGTTAGTATCACTCAAATAATCAGAAAATAAAATGAGGACAGAAACTATAATAGCTGAAAATCCTAAAACATTATACTTTGTAATAAAATAAATCTCATCTAATGCTGATTTTGTAGCTTTTTGTTCAAGAGTTAAAATATTATCTCCTTTATTACCCCAATATTATAATAAGTTTAATTAAATTTTAGTTAAAATCATCTTATGAAAAAAACACTAATTGCCCACTCTCCTGATGCTGATGATATTTTTATGTACTATGCCATAAAGTTTGGCTGGGTAGATATGAAAGACACACTTTTTGATAATATCGCTAAAGATATTCAAACTTTAAATGAAGATGCACTCAATGGTGTATATGACATAGTAGCGATTAGTTTTGCACTTTATCCTCACATCAAAGGTGAGTATGCACCACTAAGAACTGCTGTTAGTTTTGGGGAAGGATATGGACCTAAACTCATTAAACAAAAAGGCAAAAAGCTCAAACGAAACTTTAAAGTCGCATTGAGTGGTGAACATACAACAAATGCTATGCTTTTTCGCATAGCTTACCCTGATGCTCGTGTAAAATACATGAACTTTTTAGAGATAGAAGATGCTGTATTAAACGGGGATGTGGATGCCGGAGTTCTCATACATGAGTCTATACTTACTTATGCCGATGAGTTGGAAGTTGAACGCGAGATGTGGGATATCTGGCAAGAGTTAGCAGGAAAAGATTTACCGCTTCCTCTTGGTGGTATGGCTATTCGTCGCTCACTTCCTTTAAACAAAGCAATAGAGTATGAAAAAACTCTTACAAAAGCTGTAAAAGTGGCACGAGAACATAAAGATAGACTCTCTGCTATGCTCCTTGAACGCGACTTAGTTCGCATAGATGCTCCGACACTTGATAAGTACTTAGAACTTTATGCAAACGATGAGTCGATTTCTTTGAGTCCATTGCAATATAAAGCGATAGATAAACTCTTTGAGATAGGTTATAAACACGGATTTTATGATGTTCCTGTGAAGATTGAGGATTTTCTTATCCCGACTGAGTATGAAGAGTTAAGGCATTCATAAATGGAAGCCCAACTCGTAGCACTTGGCGTTGAAACATTTAAGATAGCACTTATGCTCGCTTTACCTGGACTTTTAACGGGAATGTTTTTAGGTCTTGCTGTTTCCATCTTTCAAGCGACTACTCAAATCAACGAGATGACACTCTCTTTTATCCCTAAAATTATTGGTGTTGTTATTGTTATCGTTTTAACGATGCCTTGGATGCTTAACGAGATGACTGACTTTGCTAAACATGTTTTTAACATGATGCCTCTTTTTGTACAGTAATGAAAAAAAAGCTTGTAAATTTTCAAAAATATTCCTCTTTTAAGATAGGACAAGAAGCAGAAGTTGCTCTCTTGGAAGATGATTTTTCGCAGATTGAAAATTATTATCTTATAGGTTCTTGTAACAATACACTTGTTGGAACAAATCCCCCATCTCTTTTAATGCTCTCTAAAAAATATGACTATATAAAGATAGAAGATAACTTACTCAAAATTGGAGGTGCAACACCCTCTGGAAAAATTGCTTCTTTTTGTAAAAAACACAACATTGCTCATTTTGAATTTGTCTCACACCTTCCAGGAAAGTTAGGTGGTTTGGTGTATATGAATGCAGGACTTAAAGAATATGAGATTTTTAATCACCTTTTAGAAGTAAAAACAACACAAGGTTTGCAAAAAAAAGAAAAAATAGAGTTTGGATATCGTTTTACAAACATAGATAAACCCATTTTAGAAGTAATCTTCGCGTTGGAGTATGGTTTTGATACCCAAAAAGTCGAGATGTTTAAAAAGATGCGAGACAATCAACCAAGTACACCAAGTGCGGGAAGTTGTTTTAAAAATCCTGATGGAGACTATGCAGGACGACTTATCGAAGCTGTTGGACTAAAGGGTATCATGCAAGGAGCGATGTGTTTTAGTGAAGAACATGCAAACTTTTTAGTAAACAATGGCGACGGAAAGTTTGAAGATGCCATTTACCTTATAAAAGAGGCTCAAAAAAGGGTGTATGAAAAGTTTAAAATTTGGCTTGAGTGTGAGATAGTAGTTTTAGATAAAGAGTATATGAGTGACACTTCGCCACTCATAAAAAAGATTAGAAACGGAGCATTAAACCTGCATAAACACCTTTGAAGTCCATGTTTATAGCGGCTTCTGTGTCACCATTTGTTTCGATGTGCTGTACTCTATAACCTATCTCAATAGCAGGTTGAATTACAGGGATAAAACCTAAAGTGTAGTCCACTTTTGCTCTTGCATCATAGACTGTGTTTGAATCATAAGAAACATATTTAACATCTGCCTCTACCCCAATACCAGTAAAAGGAATTTCAACGCGACCTCTTGCATAAAGAAGAGGAAGTGCAATAGTTGTTGTATCTTCGTAAGATGCTGTAGGTACACCACTGATAGTAACACCGTCGGCTGTGAACTTAGAGTTCATTACCTTGATGTCTAAACCTAAATCTATTGTCATCCAAAATGTATTATCTAAGATATTGTAGTAAGGTATGATATCAAATTGTGTAATATCAAGAGAAGTTGCACCACCACTAGCAACAAAGTTCTTAAATGTACCAGTTGCAACACCTGTATCTTTAATCTGCGCATACTCAACTCTTAAGTTTGGAATGATTGGAAGAGGGTGTTTTACAAGAAGCCAAGCATACCCTGTAGTTTCTTCTTTTTCATTAGAAGTGTTACTACCATTTGCACCATTTACATCATAAGTTATCTTTCCTGATGGTGCTTGAACCCATGCACCTACACCCATTTCAACTCTTGCAAAGTCTGCACTTGCAACTGTTGCAAAACTTGCAGCCATTGCTACTGTAGTTAAAAGTTTTTTCATTGTGTACTCTCCATTTTAAGACAAGTTGTCTGTTATTGTGTTGAGATTATATCAGATTATTTTAGTGGGTAACTTAAGAGAAAAATTGTGTGAGGATGTAAAAGGTGAAGATAACCCTTTGAGGTTATCTTCGGAGAAAAGAAGTTAAGATTATTTAACTGCTGCTAAAGCTGCATCGTAATCTGGTTCTTCAGTAATTTCTGGAACGATTTGTTTGTAAGTAACAACACCTTCTTCATTTACTGCGAAGATTGCTCTACAAGTAACACCTGCAAGAACAGAACCACCAAGTAAAACACCATAAGCGTTTGCGAAATCTTTGTTACGGAAATCTGAAGTAACAGTTAATTTGTCAATACCTTCAGCTGAACAAAAACGTCCTGATGCAAATGGTAAGTCAAGAGAAACGATAGTAGCTGTAACACCTTCTAAATCTGCAACTTTTGAGTTGAAGTTACGAGTTTCAGTAGCACATACACCAGTATCTAGTGAAGGAACAACGATAATAAGTTGTTTTGTACCATTAGCACCACCAACTACTACGTCACCTAAACCATCTGAGTTTACAACAGTAATCGCTGGCGCTTTATCTCCAACATTTACCTCATTTCCTAATAACTCTACGTCTGTACCTTTAAATTTTGTAGTTGCCATTTTGGCTCCTTAATTTTATTTTAACGCTCTCACGTTTTGTTGAGAGAAGTGTATATAAAATGAGTTAATGTAACTCTTATTTACAAAATAAGTGGTTTGAAATAAGTTTTTTTTAAGTTTATAAATTACTTTTGGGAGCTATATCTAATGCTTCTAGTGAAGTAAAAAGATTTTGGGTATACATATCTACTGCCACTCGACCTATCATTGCAGCATTATCCGAACAGTATTGGAGTTGGCTAAGAAGAAGTTTTGCATTGTGAGGCTTTAAAAGCTCTTCTATCTGTGAGCGTAAGTAAAGGTTAGCACTAGCTCCTCCTACGATAGCGAAAGTTTGTGGTCTGTTTGTTTTAAAGTACTTTTTGAGTTTCATTGTGAGGTGTTTTGTGGCGATATGCTCAAAAGAAGCGGCAATATCTTGAAAATCAGGCACTTCTTTTTTTTCTTCTTCAATCACTGCAAGTCGAACAGCATTTTTAAGTCCTGAGTAACTAAATGCGATAAGTGGTGACTGATGAAGAGGCACTGTAAAGTTGTGTGCTAACCTATCTCCATCTTTTGCTAAATCTTGGATAAGAGGTCCACCTGGATAGCCTAGTTTCATCATCTTCGCCACCTTGTCAAAACTCTCTCCAAAACTATCATCCATACTCTTCGCAACTGTTTGTATATCTGTAAGACTTTTTACTTCCATCACTTGAGTATGTCCACCAGAGACAAGTAAAACGGTTAAAGGAAATGTTGTTTCTTTCTCTATAAAAAGGGAGTAAATATGCCCTATGAGGTGGTTTACTCCTATAAGAGGCAGTTCTAACGCGACTGCAATGGCTTTTGCCATTGTAACACCCTCAACAAGAGTGACAGCAAGACCTGGTGTTGCTGTTACCGCGACTGCTTTGAGTTTGCTAAAGTATGGTTCACACTGCTCTAGTATCTGAGGGAGTGCTTCAGCGTGTAGTCGTGCTGCCAGTTCTGGAACAACACCACCATAAACACTATGTTCGACTTCTTGGCTTATCTTCTTGTGAAAAAGAAGCTTGTTTGTAGCTATCTCAGTTATAGCAATAGCACTATCATCACATGAACTCTCTATGCTGAGTATCATTTGTTTCCTTTAGTTTGTACAAAGTGACGAACTTCTTTATCTATACTAAATACATCATCAATATTTTGTGGCATATCGAGAAACTTATCAAATGCAAGCATAATGTGTTTACTTATATCCATAAAACCTATCTTTTTGTTTATAAAAAGTTCTATGGCAGCTTCGTTTGCGGCATTTACCACGACACCTCGCGTTGGATTTGCTAAGAGTTCATTTTTGATTGCCCAAATGGGGTATCTGTCTGTTGTGATTTCACGAAATTCTAAAGAACCAGTTTTAAGTAAATCAACATGTCCTAAGATGTTCTCATCCATCTTTTTATCTAATGCGAAAGCGATAGGGAGTTGCATACTCGCGTTAGCAAAGTGTGCTGTAGTTGAGCCGTCTTTAAAGTCTATAAGTGCATGGATGAGGGACTTAGTTTCTATGATCGCATCGTAGTTTCCCTCACCAAAAAGCCATCTTGCTTCTAAGAGTTCAAACATCTTGTTAACCATAGTTGCAGAGTCTATGGTGATTTTTTGTCCCATAGACCAGTTTGGGTGTTTTTGAGTATCGGCTAAAGTTGCATTGGCAAGTCTGTTTAAATCCCAGTCTCGAAAAGCACCACCACTTGCAGTGATAATCATCTTACTTATAGGTCTATCTTGTAAAAGATACCAGAGCCCAAAATGCTCACTATCTATAGGTTGGATTTTACTCGTATCTATAAAAGTACCACTTGCAACTAATGACTCTTTATTTGCAAGCGCTACTTTTTTGTTACACTCGAGTGCTTTTAGAGTAGGGCGAAGACCTAAAAATCCTACAAGAGCATTAACGAGAAGTTCACTTTGTGACTCTTCTATGACTTGCAAGATGGCTTCTTCTCCAGCATAAACGCGAGAATGATTGACATGTTTGATGTCATCTGCATCTGCGATGACAACTACCTTTGGATTATGCTCTTGGATTTGTTGGTTTAAAAGAGAGATGTTTTTACCACAAACAAGTACTTCGACTTCAATGCCAAATCGTTTTGCCACTAAAAGAGTGTTGACTCCGATAGAGCCAGTTGAACCTAAAAGTACCAACTAGACAAGCCCACGAAGTAAAACAAGCATAACGATGCCACCAAAAAGGTAACCGTCTATACGGTCAAGAACACCACCATGCCCTGGAAGTAAGTCGCCACTATCTTTTACTTTAGCATTTCTTTTCAGAGAAGATTCATAAAGGTCACCAAAGATAGAACTTACAGCAACTGCAAAGGAGATAATGAAAGAGAGACTAAAATCTACTATAGGCATGCCAAACAGTGTTCCACCAATTGTTGCTATGGCAACACCACCGATGACACCTTCTCTT
>Ga0256826_1000998_pt1 | contig 17607 bp, 22 predicted proteins | sample CV79metaG_FD_185975 | JGI IMG/M metagenome (GOLD analysis project Ga0256826, IMG submission 185975) | Hydrothermal vent microbial communities from East Pacific Rise, Pacific Ocean - CV79 | ecosystem: Environmental > Aquatic > Marine > Hydrothermal vents | place: Pacific Ocean: East Pacific Rise...
TATCACTTGATAAAATGTCACTTGAAGCTGGTAGCACTTTAGAAATCAAAGAAGTTTTAGCAGTTAACGCTGGTGAACTTAAAATGGGAGCTCCTTTTGTTGAAGGCGCTGTAGTTACTGCTGAAGTTATGAGAGAAGGACGTGATAGAAAAGTTATTACTTTCAAAAAACGTCGTCGTAAGGACAGTAAAGTTAAACGTGGTTTCAGAAGAGACTTCACTCGTGTTAAAATCACGAAAATAGCTGTATAAGCTAATAACTAAAGGAGCATAGTATGGCACATAAGAAAGGACAGGGTAGTACACAGAATAATCGTGACTCAGCTGGTAGAAGACTTGGTGTAAAAAAATATGGCGGAGAAGCTGTTATCGCTGGTAACATAATCATTCGTCAACGTGGAACTAAAGTTCATCCTGGTAATAATGTAGGAATGGGAAAAGACCATACTATATATGCACTAGTTGAAGGTGTTGTTGCTTTTGAACGTAAAGATAAAAAACGTCAACAAGTTTCAGTAATACCTGCTGCATAATTCTACAAATATTTGAGCTTCGTGCTCATCTATTTATCTCTACAACTTCAAAAGTTTAAACTCTAAAATCAAAATCAAAAAATTTAATAATTAGCTTTTTTTAATAAAGTAAATTTTTAAGTATTTAACATCAAGGAAATCAATATGTTCACAGACAGTGTCGAATTAACAGTAAGCTCAGGGAAAGGTGGACAAGGTTGTGTGGCGTTTCGTCGTGAAAAATTTGTTCTCAATGGTGGACCAAATGGTGGTGATGGTGGAAAAGGTGGTGATATCTGGTTTAAATGTGATAACAATACACATACACTTTCAAGTTTTCAAAGAAAAATGCATATAAAAGCTGATGGAGGAAGACCTGGTGAAGGTTCTAACTGTACAGGTAAATCTGGGGCTAAAAAAGTGATTATTGTACCACCTGGTACACAAATCATTGATATGGAAACTGGTGATGTTCTTTTTGATATGACTACAGATGGTCAAGAAGAAAAATTTATTCAAGGTGGTAAAGGTGGATTGGGAAATACACACTTTAAATCACCTACAAATCAAAGACCTACCTATGCCCAACCTGGAGAAAAAGGTGAATCAAGATCAATAAAATTAGATTTAAAACTTATTGCTGACATTGGCTTAGTTGGCTTTCCTAATGTAGGAAAATCTACATTGATTTCTACAGTTTCAAATGCAAGACCAGAGATTGCAAATTATGAATTTACAACTTTAACACCAAAACTTGGACAAGTAAATATTGGGGATTATGAATCTTTTGTAATGGCAGATATCCCTGGTATTATAGGTGGAGCACATGAAGGAAAAGGATTAGGAATAAAATTTCTACGTCATATAGAACGTACGAAAATTTTACTTTATATGGTTGATTTAGGAAATTATAGAGAACTGAAAGAACAAATAGAAGTTCTTAAAAGTGAAATAGCAGCTTTTTCAGATATTTTAGGAGAAAGTAAATTTGCGATAGCACTTACTCGTTCAGATGTTATTGCACCAGATGAACTTTCTGGACAAGTTAATGAGTTTATTAAAATGTTAGGTTTACAAGCAAGTAATAATAATGAATTTAACTTTGATACTCAATTACCATTTTTTATTCAAAATAGTGCTTCAGATGAGTTAGGTTATGATAAAACTTTACCTTATTTAATTGCACCAATATCTTCAGCCACACATAAAAATATAGATGCTTTAAAACATGCACTCTTTAACTTAGTACAAACTGATAGAATTTAAAATGAGAATTGTAGTTAAGGTTGGTAGTGCAGTTTTAACACAAGATGGTGAAATTGCAAGAGAAAGAATGCAAGAATTAGTAACATTTTTATGTGAACTTAAAAAAGAGAATGAAGTAATACTTGTGTCTTCGGGTGCAGTTTCAGCTGGTTATACAGTTTTGCAACTTGATAGAAAAATCATTAAAAATAAACAAGCATTAGCTGCTTTAGGGCAACCTATTTTAATGAAAAAATATACTGAAAAATTTGAAAAAAATAATATATTATGTTCTCAAGTTTTAGTAACTTCTGCTAACCTTGAAAAAGAAGATGATATTCAAAGAATTAAGAATACAGTTGAAGTTCTTTTAGAAAATAATGTTATTCCTATTGTTAACGAAAACGATGCAACTTCTACAGATGAGTTAGAAGTAGGAGATAATGATCAGCTTTCAGCATATATAGCGAAAAGTTTAAATGCTGAAATACTTATTATATTATCAGATATTGATGCTTATTATGATTCTGATCCACATACAAACACTGGTGCAAATATTGTGAAAATTGTTAGGAGTATTCCTCAAAGCGAACTAATTAAAGTAGTTACACCAAATAATATTTTTGCTACAGGTGGTATTGTAACAAAACTAAAAGCAGCTAATTATTTATTTGATTCAGATATAGATATGTTCCTAGCAAGTGGTTTTGATTTGAGTGATGTAAAAAGTTTTACATTAGATAGAGTCCACAAAGGTGGTACACTTTTTAGTAAGGAGAATTAATGAATGTTATTTTTATGGGAACACCTGATTATGCTGAAAAGATTTTAGCAAAACTTATTGAAAATAAAAATATTAATATTGTTGCTGTATATACACAACCAGATAAGCCAGTAGGTCGTAAAAAAGTTATAACATCGCCAGAAGTAAAAAATTTAGCTAAGTCAAAAAATATAACAGTGTATCAACCAAATAGACTTCGTGATAGTGAAGTAGTTTCGGAACTCTTAAAAATTGAATGTGATTATATTGTTGTAGCAGCATATGGACAGATATTACCTCGAGCAATTTTAGATCATGCACCATGTATAAATCTGCATGCTTCAATTTTACCTCAATATCGTGGAGCAAGTCCTATTCAGCAAACGCTACTTAATAATGACGCCATAACTGGCGTAACTGCGATGCTTATGGAAGAAGGCCTTGATACAGGAGATATTCTTAAAATAGATACAATGAATGTTCCAAAAGATATGATGTTAGAGAGTTTATTTACTTCGCTTACAAAAATAGCCACATTATTAACTATTGATGTTCTCGAGAATTTTGAAAAATTAATACCAAAAAAACAGAATGATGAAGAATCTTCGCATTGTAAAAAAATAATCAAAAAAGATGGTTTAGTTACATTTAATAATTCTAGTCAGTTATATAATAAATATCGTGCATTTACTCCTTGGCCAGGAATATTTTTAGAAAGTGGTACAAAACTTAAGAAAATGGAATTAGTAGAAAAATCAATTACAGGTGAAAGTGGGAAAATCTTAGAAGTAAATACAAACAATATTTTAGTTTCTTGTTCTGTAGGTATTGTTAAAATCTATACTGTACAACCAGTATCAAAAAAAGAGATGTCTGTTATCTCTTATATAAATGGTAAAAGATTAACTATTGACGATACTTTCATTTAAATCTCTTTCCTCTACACAAATTTATTTAAAAAATTTAGTAAGAGAAAAAACACACACTGTACCGATTGCTATAGTAGCAGATATTCAAACTAACGGTATAGGAAGTAGAAATAATAAGTGGATTTCAAAAGAAGGTAATCTTTTTCTTTCATTTGCAATTCCTTTAAAGAACCTTCCTTCTGATTTGAAATTAGAATCAGCATCTATATATTTTGCATTTATCTTAAAGGAAACATTAGCTGAGCTTGGTTCAAAAGTATTTTTAAAATGGCCGAATGATCTTTACGTTAATGAAAGTAAAATTGGTGGAATGATTACTAATATAGTAGACGATGTAATCATTTGCGGTGTCGGTTTAAATATGTATGCTGTGAATGATATTTTTAGTAGTTTAGATATCAATATTGAAAAAAAAATATTAATAAAAAAATATTTTAAAAATATTAAAAAAAGAAGTTTATGGAAGCAAGTTTTTAGTAAATATAAGCTAAACTTTCAGACAAATAAAGAATTTTTTACACATATAAATGGTGAAAGACTTTCATTAAGTAAAGCATTACTTGAAGATGATGGAAGTTTAAATATAAATGGTGAGAGGATATATAGTTTAAGATGAGTGAAGTAATCGTAATTGCAAATCAAAAAGGTGGAGTTGGAAAAACAACTACAGCTGTTAACTTAGCAGCATCCCTTGCTGTCGCAGAAAAAAAAGTACTACTAATAGATTCTGATCCACAAGCTAATGCTACTACATCTCTGGGTTTTCACAGAAATGACTATGAGTTTAATATATACCATGTCCTTATAGGAACAAAAAAGCTTAAAGATATTATTTTAAAATCTGATTTACCAACATTACATTTAGCACCCTCAAACATAGGATTAGTAGGAATTGAAAAAGAGTATTATGATGCAGATAAAGCAAAGGGACGAGAACTTGTTCTCAAAAATGCGATTGCAAATGTTAAAAAAGATTATGATTACATAATTATAGATTCACCTCCAGCATTAGGTCCTATGACAATAAATGCACTTTCAGCATCTAATTCAGTTATTATTCCTATTCAATGTGAATTCTTTGCACTAGAAGGTCTTGCTCAACTTTTAAGTACTGTTAAATTAGTTAGAAAATCAATTAATACAAAATTAACTATTAAAGGTTTCCTTCCAACAATGTTTAGTTCTCAAAATAATTTATCTAAACAAGTTTTTGCAGATATTAAACAACATTTTAAAGGTAAATTATTTAAAGATGAAAAAGGTGATTATATAGTTGTACCAAGAAATGTTAAATTAGCAGAATCACCATCTTTTGGTAAACCAGCTATTCTTTACGATGTAAAATCTAGTGGTTCGATAGCATATCAAAATTTAGCACAAGCGATTATCAGATAATGAAAACACAAAAATTAGGACGGGGTTTAGATGCTTTATTAAGTGAAATTGATGAAGCTTATGAAATGGAAGGTTCTCATCGTGATGAAATTATTTCAATATCACTTAAAGATATAAGACCTAATCCATTTCAACCAAGAAAAGTGTTTGATGAAAATTCTTTACTTGAATTAGCTGAATCTATTAAAAAAGATGGATTGATTCAGCCAATAGTTGTAAGTGAAGATATTGATGGTTATGTAATAATTGCTGGTGAAAGACGTTTTAGAGCAACAAAAATAGCTAAATTAAAAGTGATACGTGCAATTGTACTAAATACAGATGAACAAAAAATGCGCCAATTTGCATTAATTGAAAATATACAACGGGAAGAATTGAATTCTATAGAATTAGCTGAAGCTTATTCCGAACTTATTAAGCTGCATAAAATTACACATGAAGAGTTGGCATTAATTATTCACAAAAGTAGAACACATATTACTAATACATTACGTTTATTACAGCTTTCTTTAAAAACACAAAAGGCATTACTAGAAAAAAAAATCACAGCTGGTCATGCAAAGGTTTTAGTAGGATTGAGTGATAAAGAACAACAAGTAATTGTAAATTCAATAATAGGTCAAAAACTAAGTGTAAGAGAAGTTGAAGTAATTATTAAAAATATGAAAACTAATGAAATTATTTCTCCAATAAAAGAAAAGCTTCCTTCTTTTAATTTTTTATCAATAAAAAACAAACTAATAAATTTTGGTATAAAAGTAAAAACAAATAAAAAAACATTGACATTGGAGTTTGATTCTCAAGAAGAGATAGAAAATTTTATGTCACATATTCATAGCTAAATTTTAAAATTTTAAAATTTAGTACTTCATTTAACTATCCTTTCAATTTAATAATAGTATAATTTCGCAACTTTTAGGAGGTGCTATGTTAGATATAAACCCAATACTGCTTTTGGTTACATTTGTTGTATTCGTTTCGCTTATAGCCGTTCTAAATAGTTGGTTGTATAATCCATTATTTAGTTTTATGGATAGACGTGATTCAGACCTCAAGAGAGACCTTGATATATTAGGCTCAAATGATGATGAAATCAATGCTCTTGATGAAAAAGCTAATACAATAATGGACACTGCCAAACTAGAAGCTTCGGCCCTAAGAGAAAAAGTTATTGCGGATGCTAAGGAATTAGCTGAAAGTAAGTTAGATGCAAAACGTGCTGAACTTGCTAGTGAATATTTAGAATTTGAGCAATCATTGTCAAATGCTAAAGATGAGTTGACTTCTGACTTAATGTCTCAAGTTCCAGTGTTTAAAGAAGCTGTTAAAGCTAAATTTAGTCAAATATAAGGGTGTAATGTGAGTAGAATTTTAGTACTAATACTAATGATATCAACTTATGCATTAGCATCTGAAGCAGGGCACGGTGAGACTGATATTGTACAACGTACAGTAAACTTCTTACTTTTTGCTGGGCTTATTTGGTATCTTGTTGGAGAACCAGCAAAAAATTACTTTGCTTCAAGAAGTCAGTCTATTTCTGATGAGTTGAAAAAAGTACAAGAAAAATTGAATGAATCAATTGAACGAAAGAAAAAAGCTGAAATGAAAATATCTGATGCTAAGAAATTTGCAGATGATTTAGTAGTTACATCTAAAAAAGAGAATAAGATTATTAATGATAATATTATGGCTCAATGTGAATTGGATTTAGAAACATTAACTAAGCAAGGCCTCTCTAGTAGAGAATATGCTCAAAGAAAAATGGTTCGTGATACAATTGAAGATGTTCTTACTGAAACTCTTTCTCAAAGTTCAGATGACCTTGATAAAGAAGCTATAACAAATATTATTTTGAAAAAGGTTGCTTAAATGGAAGAACTAATTGCAAAAAAATATATCAAAGCTTTAAAACAAGGTTCTGATTTAGAGTCAATGAAGAATATTTCAGATGTATTTTCTGTATTAGCAGATGCTTTTCATGAAGAAAAGTTTGTTAAAATAGTTAATAATCCACATATAAGTGTGAATGACAAATCTACTATTCTTCTAGAGTCAGTAAAATCTGCAGAATCAAAGAGTATTAATAATTTAATTAAACTTTTAGTTGAGAATAAGCGTATTAATATAATTCCTGCTATTGCAAAAGAATTAAAAAAAGATATGGCTAAATTAACTAAAACTTATGAGGGTGTTATCTATAGTAATAGTGAAATTGATACTAAAGTAATGACTGAGTTAAGTAATGGTTTAAGCAAGAAATTTGATTCTACAATTACTTTATCATTTGTGAAAAATGATTTTAATGGTATAAAAGTAGAAGTTGAAGCTCTTGGAATAGAGATTAATTTCTCTAAAGATAGAATCAATAATCAAATTATAGAACATATAATTAAAGCAATTTAATTTCATAAGAGGAGAACAATAGTGGTAGCAAAAATTCAAGCTGATGAAATCAGCTCAATAATTAAAGAACGTATTGACAACTTTGAATTAAGTGTTGATATTAATGAAACAGGTAAAATTGTTTCTTATGCTGATGGTGTTGCGCAAGTTTACGGACTTAGCAATGTTATGGCAGGTGAAATGGTAGAATTTGAAGATGGTACTCAAGGTCTTGTAATGAATCTTGAAGAGAGCAGCGTTGGTGTTGTTATCTTAGGTGCAGGTACTGAACTTCGCGAAGGTATGAGTGTTAAGCGTCTTGGAAAACTTTTACGTGTTCCAGTTGGTGATGCACTTCTTGGTCGTGTTGTAAATGCACTAGGTGAACCAATTGATGGTAAAGGTCCAATTGAAGCTACAGAAACTCGTTTCGTAGAAGAAAAAGCACCTGGGATTATGAATCGTAAATCAGTTCATGAGCCTTTAGCAACTGGTATTAAAGCAATTGATGCTCTAGTTCCAATTGGTCGTGGTCAACGTGAGCTTATCATTGGTGATAGACAAACTGGTAAAACTACAGTTGCTATCGATGCTATTATCAATCAAAAAGGTAATGGTGTATCTTGTATATATGTTGCAATCGGTCAAAAAGAATCAACAGTAGCTCAAATTGTTCGTCGTTTAGAAGAGCATGGTGCTATGGAATACACAATTATTGTATCTGCAACTGCTGCTGAAGCTGCTGCACTTCAATTTTTAGCTCCATATACTGGTGTTACTATGGGTGAATATTTCCGTGACAATGCTAGACATGGTTTAATTGTATATGATGATTTATCTAAGCATGCAGTTGCATACCGTGAGATGTCACTTATTCTTCGTCGTCCTCCAGGTCGTGAAGCTTATCCAGGTGATGTTTTTTATGTTCATTCTCGTTTACTTGAACGTGCTGCAAAAATGTCTGATGAAGAGGGTGCTGGTTCTTTAACTGCGCTTCCAATTATTGAAACACAAGCTGGTGATGTTGCGGCATATATTCCAACAAATGTTATTTCAATTACAGATGGTCAAATTTTCCTTGAAACTGATTTATTTAATTCAGGTGTACGTCCTGCAATTAATGTTGGTCTTTCTGTTTCTCGTGTTGGTGGTGCTGCTCAGATTAAAGCGACTAAACAAGTTGCTGGTACTCTAAGACTTGATCTTGCTCAATATCGTGAACTTCAAGCATTCGCACAATTCGCATCAGACCTAGATGAAGTTTCTCGTAACCAACTTGAACGTGGTCAAAGAATGGTAGAAGTTCTTAAACAAGGTCCTTTTTCTCCTCTTTCTGCTGAAAAACAAGTTGCAATTATTTTTGCTGGTAATGAAGGTTTCTTAGATGATATGGATGCATCGAATGTTGTTCGTTTTGAAGCTGAAATGTACCCATTCTTAGAAGCATCATATCCTCAAATTTTTGAGAATATAAGAAGTAATTCAAAAGTTGATGATGATACAAAAGCATTATTAATAAAAGCACTTGAAGAATTCAAAGCTAGCTTTGTAGCTAACTAAGGAATATTCAATGGCAAACTTGAAAGATATTCAAAGACAGATAAAGAGTGTTTCTAACACTCAAAAGACGACTCGTGCGATGAAACTTGTATCTACTGCAAAGCTTCGTCGTGCAGAAGAGCTTGCTACACGCTCACGTCTTTATGCTCAAAAAATGAATCAGGTAATTGCCGAAATAGCTGGACGTATTGAGTGTGCCAAAGTTGGAGGAATTGAAAATCGTTGTTTTAACATGATTGAAAATCCTAAAATGGTAGACATTGTATTTGTAACTGCAGATAAAGGTTTATGTGGTGGTTTTAATATTCAAACTATTAAAGCTGTTAAAAAACTTTTGAAAGATTATAAAGAACAAAATGTTAAAGTACGTTTACGTGGTATCGGTAAAAAAGGTGTTGAATTTTTTAAATATAATGAAGTTGAATTATTTGATGCCGTTATTGATTTAAGTTCAAAACCAGATAAAGCAAGATCTGATGAATTTATTAGATCTTCTGTAATGGACTATAAAGATGAGAAAATCGATGCTCTTCATATAGTATATAATGGGTATAAAAATATGTTAGTTCAAGAACTACATGTTAATAAAGTTTTACCTATTGATACTAGTAATTTTGAGTGTAATGATACTCATAGTTCTATGTTAGAAATTGAAGCAGAAATTGAAGAAGACATGCTTGACTCACTAGTAAATAAATATGTTGATTTTAACATGTATTATGCACTTATTGATTCCTTAGCTGCAGAGCATTCAGCTCGTATGCAAGCTATGGATACAGCAACAAATAATGCAAAAGATATGGTGAAATCGCTTAATGTGCAGTTTAATAAAGCACGTCAAGCTGCTATTACAACAGAGCTGATAGAGATTATCAGTGGTGTGGAGTCTATGAAATAATGGAGAATAATAATATGATTGGAAAAATTAGCCAAGTTATGGGCCCAGTTGTTGATGTTGATTTTGATGGATACCTTCCAGTAATCAATGAAGCAATTGAAGTTAAAGTAAGCCTAGAGGGAAAAGAACACCGTCTAGTATTAGAAGTTGCAGCTCACTTAGGTGACGGTCGTGTTAGAACGATTGCAATGGATATGAGTGAAGGTTTAGTACGTGGTATGGATGCTACTGCTACTGGTGCTCCTATTAAAGTTCCAGTTGGAGATAAAGTACTTGGTCGTATCTTTAATGTAATTGGTGAAACTATCGATGGTGGTGAGCAAGTTACAGATTCTGAAACATGGTCAATTCACCGTGCTCCACCACCTCTAGTTGATCAATCAACTACTACTGAAATGTTTGAAACAGGTATCAAAGTTGTTGATTTACTTGCTCCTTACTCTAAGGGTGGTAAAGTTGGACTATTCGGTGGTGCTGGTGTTGGTAAAACAGTTATCATTATGGAGCTTATTCACAATGTTGCACACGGTCATGACGGTTTATCTGTTTTCGCTGGTGTTGGTGAAAGAACTCGTGAAGGAAATGACCTTTACTACGAAATGAAAGATTCTAATGTACTTGACAAAGTTGCACTGTGCTACGGTCAAATGTCTGAGCCTCCAGGTGCACGTAACCGTATCGCACTTACTGGTATTACAATGGCAGAGTATTTCCGTGATGAGAAAGGTCTTGATGTTCTTATGTTCATTGACAATATCTTCCGTTTTGCTCAATCAGGTTCTGAAATGTCAGCACTCCTTGGTCGTATTCCATCAGCTGTTGGTTACCAACCAACTCTTGCTCGTGAAATGGGTGCATTACAAGATAGAATTACATCAACTAAAAATGGTTCAATTACTTCTGTTCAAGCAGTTTATGTACCTGCAGATGATTTAACTGACCCGGCACCAGCTTCTGTTTTTGCTCACTTAGATGCAACGACAGTTCTTAACCGTAAAATTGCTGAAAAAGGTATTTATCCTGCAGTTGATCCACTTGATTCAACTTCAAGATTACTTGATCCACAAATTATTGGTGAAGAACATTATGGTGTAGCTCGTGGTGTTCAACAAACACTTCAAAAATATAAAGACCTTCAAGATATCATTGCGATTCTTGGTATGGATGAGCTTTCAGAAGATGACAAAAATGTTGTTGAACGTGCTCGTAAAATTGAAAAATTCCTTTCTCAACCTTTCTTTGTTGCTGAAGTATTTACAGGTGCACCTGGTAAATATGTTAAACTTGAAGACACAATTGCTGGTTTCAAAGGCATTCTAAATGGTGAGTTTGACCATATGTCTGAAAATTCGTTCTACATGGTTGGTAGTATGGAAGAAGCTATCGCTAAAGATGCGAAAAACAAATAAGCTTATAGCTTAGAAAAGGACTATTATGGATATGTTTAAACTTGAAATTCTAACTCCTAATGGCGAAATCTTTAATGGTAACGTCATTAGTGTAGTTCTCCCCGGTGAAGAGGGAGAGTTCGGAGTTTTAGCTCGTCACTCTTCAATGACAACACTTTTAACAAGTGGTGTTGTTGATGTAGAAAAAGAAGACAAATCAGTTGAAGCTATTGTAATTAACTGGGGTGTTGTACAAGTTGATGAAGAAAAAGTTATTATTTTAGTTGAAGGTGCTGCTGCAATTCGTGGTTCAAATGAATCTGAAATTGGACAAGCTCTTGATGATGCTAAAAAATTAATAGCTGATATTGCTGATTCTAGTTCAGCAATTGCATCTGTATCTGCTAAAATCGAATCAGCTGCACAAAAGCTTATATAATATATGCTAAATAATTTAATAGATTTTTACTTAAAAAGTCATCCTGTAACTATTGGAGTATTGATTCTTTTATCAATATATTTTTTAGTATTAAACTGGGTCTTCTTTTATAGATATTTTTCTATTAATAGTTGGCTATACAATGAAAGAAATTCTTTAGACTCTCTCTTGATGGGTGGGTCTAATGTTAATGAAAACTCTTTTTTAAATAATTTTATTAAATCTAGTAATAATATTTCAAAAGAAGTTTTAGCGTTAGGAATGTTAGCTGCAACTAAAGAAGCTACAAAAGGTCTTTCAATCCTTTCTATTTTTGCATCAACTACACCTTTTATTGGTTTATTTGGTACTGTTGTCTCAATCCTGGACACATTCACTCATATAGGTCAAACTAGTGGTAGTATGTCAGTAATAGCAAGTGGTGTTTCAGATGCTTTAATCGCAACAGCTGCTGGTATTTTTGTTGCTATATTTGCTTACACATATCATCAAGTATTAAAAAGAAAGTCATTTGAATTAGTAAGTTATATTCAAATGCAAAGTGATGCACTTTTAGCTCGTAAGGTGTAATCATGTTATATGATTGGGATGATAAACCTGAATTAAATATTACACCTCTAGTAGATGTAATGCTCGTCCTTCTAGCAATTTTAATGGTTATAGCACCAAATATTATATATGAAGAAAATATAAAACTACCACAAGGGTCATCCTCACAACAGCTTTCAAAAATTCCTCCAGTTCATATAAGTATAGATAGAGAGAAAAGAGTAAAGGTGAATAAAGATTTATATTTAATAAATGCATTTATAGATAATTTTTTACTATATTCTAATAAGCTTGATAAAAAAGCTACTGTACTTATTAGTGCTGATAAATCTTTAGATTATGGATTAGTAATGTCTATCTTATCAGCAGTAAAACAAGCTGGTTTTACAGAAGTTTCTTTAGCAACTAATGGTTAATAATAATAAATTTTTTTATTTAAGTGGATTAATTGCTTTTTCAATCTTTGCACTATTTATAATACCATTCCTTTTTATGTTAATTTCTTCAAAAAATAATGATATCTATTCTTTGAAAAAGGATAAATTTATATCTATCTCTTTATCTATAACAAATAAGAGTATAAATATTAAGAAAGAATTTGAAAAGAAAATAGTTGTACCGGATAATGCTGAAAGTATAGCAAAAGAAATAGATATAAATAATTTATTTAATGATGTGTGGACAAAAGAAATTACTGCTAATAAAGTTACCAAAAAAGTATCAGAGTCAAAAAGACTTTTAAAAATTAAGAATAAGATTAAAAATACAAAAAAAAATAATGTTCAATCTATTGCTGAACAAGTAGAAGAATACAACAAAAATAAAAATATTACTACTTCTACAGCGAAAGAGGTTAATGAATATTTAGCTAAAATTCAAGCTATTGTTTATAAAAATTTCTATGTTCCTCAAAATTCTGAAGGAAATAGTGTTAAAACTGTGATAGAATTAAATAATCTAGGCAAGGTGACAAGTTTTAGAATATTGAGATATTCAAATAATGAAGCTTTAAATAGGGAAGTAGATAAAATTTCTGAAAGATTAAAATATATTATTTTTCCTAAAAATCCACAAAATAAATCAAGTAGAACTATTGTTATATTAGTATCTAAGGAGTTAAATTGAAGTTAATATTATCGTTATTATTTATTTTTACATTATCATATGCTGGTGATGCAACTATAGAAGTTATAAAGAAAGTTGATTCTTTACCATCAATTGCAGTAGAAGACGCCTCAATCAATTATGATGATACATTTAAGTTGAAATTTTTTAAATCTATTATTGCTGATTTGAATGTTATTTCAATCTTCAATGTGGATAGGTTTCATAGAAAAACATATTATAATAATAGTAATGTTCTTCTTGAAAACAAAGATATGAATTATGTTCTTCGTTATAAAATGTATGAAGATGATAATAGAAATTTTCATGTTGCTATAAAAATAATTCAAAATAATGAAAGTGTATTCTCTAAAAATTATAAAGTTAGTAAACAAAAAATATATATGTTTGTCTCTCATGCTATTGCGTATGATATAAATAAATTTATGGGGCAACCATCAATAGAATGGATAAAAAGAAAAGTAATTTTTTCTAGAATTGTTGCACCAAGAAAAAGTGAAATAGTTATTTCTGACTACTCTTTAAGTTATCAATTTGTAGTTGTCAAAGACGCCTTTAATGTGTTTCCAAAGTGGGCGAATAAAAATCAAACTGGATTTTATTATACATCTTTAGATACTGCTACCCCTAGTTTAAAGTATCTTAATATAAAAAGTGGCAAAATAAAAAATATTATATCATCAGATGGTATGATGATATGTTCAGATGTAAGTAATGATGGAAAAACTCTTCTCTTAACAATGGCAAAAAATGGTCAACCAGATATTTATACATATAAAGTAAATACAAAAAAATACAAAAGAGAAACAGTTTACCGTGGTATTGATGTAAATGCTCAGTTTATGGGTAATAATAAAATAATATTTATTTCTTCACGTTTAGGCTATCCAAATGTATTTTCTAAAGAATTAAACTCTAATGAAGTAGAACAACTTGTTTTTTATGGAAAAAGTAATTCTGCATGTAGTTCTAATGGTGAATATGTAGTGTATAAAGCTAGAGAAACATCAAATGCATTTGCAAAAAATACATTTAATTTACATTTGATTTCTATGAAAACAGATTTTATACGACGTTTAACCGCAACAGGAATTAATGAATTTCCCCGATTTTCAAAAGATGGTGATGCTATTTTATTTATTAAAAATTATAAAAATCAAAGCTCAATAGGAATTATAAGATTAAATCATAACAAGAATTATCTTTTCCCCTTAAAATATGGAAAAATCCAGTCTATGGATTGGTGAAATAGTAGTTGTATTTGGTTGTTATTTTATTTTGGGTATAATGCCAAAAATAAAACTCAGGAAAATAATATGAAAAATATAGTACTTTCAGGTGTTGTAGCGACACTTTTACTTTTTAGTGGATGTGGTTCTTCAAACCCTTCTGTAGATACTAAGCAGACAGAAAAACCAAAAAAAGTGCAAGAAGTTGAATCTGTTGCTACAGAAACTGTTGCAAATGAAGACACTAGTGTTGGTTCATCTACATCAACGTCAACATCAAATACTAGTTTAGATATGTCTAGTATAGAATCTGAACTTTCAGCAATTTATTTTGGCTTCGATCAATTTACTATTGACTCTAAAATGCAAGCAAAAATTGAGAAAGCATCTGAATTAGGAAAAAAATCTGCTATTAAATTTAATATTAAACTAGAAGGTAATTGTGATGAATGGGGTAGTGATGAGTACAATTTTGCTCTAGGTTTAAAGCGTGCAGATGCAGTAAAAAAAGCAATTGTAGCAGAGGGAATAGATGCTTCTCGTATTTCTATGGTTAGTTTTGGTGAGTCTAATCCTGTATGTTCAGATAAAACACAAGAATGTTGGTCTAAAAATCGTCGTGTAGACTTTAAACTGTTACCGTAGATATTTATGCGAAACAGTAAGGTTTTCTTCTTTATATCTTCTGTCCTCTCGACTTTATTACTTGCAGCCGAACCATCAGCGTTCGGTGCAGGCGATTTAAATAGTCCAAGTCCTTATGGTTTAACATCAAATGAAAAAGTAATCTTAGATACAAAAAATAAACTTCATAAAGTTTCTGTAAAAAGTAATAATCAAGAAAATAAACTTGATTCTCTGCGAGAAAGAATTGATGGATTACAAAGTGTAATTGAAAGTTTAAGTAGAAAAGCACATAATAACAAAATCAAGTTAAATAAACAATCAGAATTAAATAATAGAAATAATGATAATCGTAGTAAATATGAGAATCGTTTGAGTGAGATAGTGAAATTAAATGAACTAAATATATCTCAGCAAAAAATAGTTATCAGTGAAATATCTCAATTATTAGATGAAATTAATAGTAATTATGTGACAAAAAAAGAGTTTAATAGGCTAATTAATGATGTTAATTCTTTTAAAGATTTAATTACAAAAGAGTTAAAAAGTAGAGAAAAAAAACCTTTAAATTCAAAATTGAAATTAAAAAACAATGCTACTATATCAACTCAAGCAAAGGCATTGTATAATAAAAAATATTATACAAAATCTATAGAAAATTATGAATATTTAATTAAGAAAAATTATAAACCAGCATATGCACACTATATGATTGGTGAAATGAACTATAAAAGAAAAAATTATTCTAATGCAATTTCATATTTTAAAAAGAGTGCATCTCTTTATTCTAAAGCTTCATACATGCCAAAACTTATGTTACATACTGCTATAAGTATGCAAAAAACAAGAGACAAGGTACATGCAAATAGTTTCTTCAAAGCAATAATTTCTAAGTATCCAAATTCAAACGAAGCTGATAGTGCAAGAGAGTATATTCAGCAATAATAAATAAAATTATGATAAAATCACTTTAATTAAATTAATAAGGAAATAATAATGGCAATAGAAGCAAATCAAATAGTATCAATCGAGTATGAAGTAAAAGATGGTGATAAAACAGTAGATAGTAATGTTGGTGGTGCACCTTTAGTATTTATGTTTGGTAAAGGCCAAATTATTCCAGGTTTAGAGAATGGAATTGTTAACATGGCTATTGGCGAAAAAGCCGATATTCTTGTAAACCCTGCTGATGCTTATGGTGAGTACAATGCTGAAGCAACTCAAGAAGTTCCAGCTGATCAGTTTGCAGGTATTGATTTAGAACTAGGAATGACTCTTTATGGTCAAGCAGAAGATGGTGGTACTACACAAGTTACAGTTAAAGAAATTGGTGCTGAAACTATTACTATTGATTTTAACCATCCTTTAGCAGGTAAAGAGTTAATGTTTACAGTAACTATTAATAATGTAAGAGATGCTTCTGCAGAAGAAGCTATGACAGGAGTTCCAGCTGAAAATAAACCAGCTGAAGGTGAAAGTTGTGGTACAGGTTGTGGTTGTCACTAATTTCATAACAGCTTCAGAGGCTTCCTCTCAAGCTTTTAAAACAGCTACTCTTTTAAAAACATTAACAGTCAATGCCCTTATAATGGGTGAAATTGGTGTTGGTAAAAAGTGTTTAGCTTCTTTTATACTTCCAGATGCATCTATAATAGATGCATCTAATTTTGATGAACTTATCAATACTCTTGATAATAGTAATGAAATAATTATAACAAACATTGAAAATTCTCCCAATATTAAACGATTAATTCAAATTATCAGAGATAATAATATTCGCGTAATTGCAACATCAAAACAAGCATTTTCAAATGATGATATAGATGATATTTTTAGTGTAAAATTTGATATACCTTCTTTAAAAAATAGATTAGAAGATGTGGATCTTTTAATTATTAAGTTTGAGGAAGAAGCTTCAAAACTTTTTGGTGGAAAGCAAATATTAAATAAAGAAAATTTTAAAGCAGATTTAAGTCAAAATGCAAAATCACTAAAACGCCAAGTAATGATTAATTATCTATTACAAGATATTAAAGATAAAGAGTTGATGGAAATTATTCAAAATTACTTGCATGATAAACTAGGTTCAAATAGTGATTATAGAGACTTTTTATATCTTTATGAAGTACCTTTAATCAAATCAGGATTAAAAAAATTTAAATCTCAATTACAGTTGTCTGATAGACTAGGACTAAATAGAAATACACTTAGAAAAAAAATAGCAGACAATAAAGAATATTTACAATAAAAAAGGAAAAATATGAGTAAAATAGCAATGATATTTGCAGGACAAGGTTCTCAATCCGTAGGCATGGGAAAAGATTTTTATGAAAACTCTGAAGTTGCGCGTGAGATGTTTGCCAAAGCTGGTGAGAGAATAGGTGTTAATTTTAAAGAACTTATTTTTGAAGAAAATGAAAAGTTAGGTCAGACTGCATACACACAGCCTGCTATTTTACTTGTTCAGATGATTGCATACAAACTTTTTAGTGATGCTTGTCCAGATATTAAAGCAGAATTGTTCTTAGGTCACTCATTAGGTGAGTTTTCTGCTTTATGTGCTTCTG
>Ga0256826_1000999_pt1 | contig 17583 bp, 19 predicted proteins | sample CV79metaG_FD_185975 | JGI IMG/M metagenome (GOLD analysis project Ga0256826, IMG submission 185975) | Hydrothermal vent microbial communities from East Pacific Rise, Pacific Ocean - CV79 | ecosystem: Environmental > Aquatic > Marine > Hydrothermal vents | place: Pacific Ocean: East Pacific Rise...
CTGAAAGAAAAATACTTGCTATTGGAACTACTGTTACTAGAACCGTTGAATATTTTGTTCGTACAAAAAAAACACAAGGTGAGTGTGATCTATTTTTAAATCCGAGTAATAAACCACGAAGAGTTACTCATTTACTTACCAATTTTCATTTACCAAAAAGTACACTTATTATGTTGGTCTCAGCTTTTGTAGGTAGAGAAAAGACCCTTGAACTTTACAATGAAGCCATTAAAAAAGAGTATCGGTTCTTCTCTTATGGCGATGCCATGCTTATTCTTTAAGTCAATGATTTTTAATAAATTATGAAGTACAAACATTAAGAGGAGAAATATGCATGAATAGATTAAAACTATATCTTGATGAAAATAAAGAGAATGAACTACACCCCTCTGAAATTGCAAATATTTTACGAGATTTAAATGAAAAAAGTTTTTCTGATGCGATTCAACTTATTCCTAAAGATATTATTGGTGATATTGCCCTCATCCTTCCCGATAGATATTTTGGTGAAATTATTGAATCACTTGACATTAAAGAGTTAGGTAAAGCCATTTCTGAACTAGAATCAGATGATCAAACTGATTTTATGCAAGAACTTCAAGAGCATAATGAACAAGTTGCTTCAGATGTATTTGAGACATTAGATAAAGAAGATCAAATAGATATTATTCGTCTTCAAAATTATGATGAAGACCATGCTGGTTCATATATGCAAACTGAAGTTTTTACAGCAGTTAAAAATGAAGTTGTCAAAGATGTAGTTTCGCGTTTTGCAAAACTTAAAAAATCAAATGAACTTGAAAATGTTCATACCCTCTTTATTACAAGTAAAGAAAAAACCCTTCGCTATAGTATTGGATTAGAAGATCTATTAATATTTGACTTTTCAAAAACACTTCATGAAAATATTAAAGAGAGTAATGAAAGCTTTGAACCCATAACCGCACGAGATACAGATGATATTTCAGCTGTCGTTCATGCATTTGAAGAGTATGATCTTTCTGTTATGCCAATCATAAATAATAAGAACATGCTCTTAGGACGTATTACCTCTGATGATATTTACGATATTATTAGTGAACAAGCAACAGAGCAAATGTATCACCTTGCAGGTGTTGATGATGAAGCAGAAGAAGATGAAGAAGTACTTCGAGTTGGAAAAAAACGTGCCTCATGGTTGGGACTAAACCTCTTAACTGCTATTTTAGCTTCTCTGGTTATAGGATTATTTTCTGATACACTGGAAAGTATTGTTGCCTTAGCCATTTTAATGCCCATTGTTGCTTCCATGGGTGGTAACGCAGGAACACAAACTCTAACTGTTGTCGTTAGACAATTGGCATTGGGAGACATTTCTCAGAACGATGCAACAAGAATTATTAAAAAAGAGTTAGCCATCTCACTTTTAAATGGGATTCTCTTTGCTATAATCATAGGAATAATAGCCTCCTACTGGTTTGATAATGGCATATTACTTGGCATAGTTATTGCACTCTCTATGCTTATCAACCTTATTATGGCTGGTTTTTTTGGTGCAACCATTCCTCTTTTATTAAAGAAAATGGATGTTGATCCTGCAATTGGAAGTACCGTTATATTAACAACAGTTACCGATATTGTAGGGTTTTTTAGTTTTTTAGGTCTAGCGACCATCATTTTATTATAAAGGTTTTTTACACTAAATGGAATTATTAATTATCTTCTTTCTGGCATCAGTGATTGTATCATTTGTATGTTCAGTACTTGAGTCGGTATTACTATCAGTCAATATGTCGTATATTTCTGTACTGGAAAAAGAGCGACCTAAAGTTGGAAAACTTCTTCGTTGGCACAAAGAGAATATTAACAAATCAATCGCTTCTATTTTAATTCTCAATACAATTGCAAACACACTCGGAGCAGCAGCAGTTGGTGCACAAGCATCGGTTGTATTTTCAGAATATGGCAATACAAACGATATTGTATTTTACGTTTCTGTCGTTTTAACATTTGCTATTTTATATATTTCTGAAATTATCCCTAAAACTATTGGTGCTATTTATTGGAAATCATTGGCTCCCTTAGCTGCCAATATTATTCAATTTTTCATCTTTATTACCTATCCTATTATTATTACCACTCTTTTTGTGACAGATAAAATTTCTAAAGGACAAGAAGATGCCAATAGCTTAACCAAAGATGAACTTTTAGAAAGCATGCTTTTAGGGGAAGATGAAGGTGTTATTGATGAAAAAGAGTCAGACTACATAGAAAATGTTCTTAAACTTGATGAGATGAAAGTTTTAGATATTTTAACCCCACGTTCTGTTGTCTTTGCCTTAGATCAAAATCTAACCGTTAAAGAAGTACTAGAAACACAACCTGAGATTTTTAAATTTTCAAGAATCCCTGTTTATGATGGTACCATTGATAATGTAACTGGTATTATTTTAATAAAAAAACTTTTTAAACAGGCATTATTAAAAGATAACTCAGCTACATTAAAAGAGATTAAATATGATATCTTTTCTATTAATGAAAATATTCCTGTGGCAAAAGCCTTAGATCTTTTTATCTCTAAAAAAGAACATATGTTTTTAGTACTTGATAACTATGACCAAACAGAAGGGATTGTTACCTTAGAAGATTGTGTTGAAACTATTTTGGGAGTAGAAATTGTTGATGAAAGTGACACCACTACTGATATGAGAGCCTTAGCAAAGTTAAAAATGAAACAGAAAAGAAGAGAGAAAGAGATGCTCTCTTCTACGAACTAGCTTCCTTGTAGCTAAAACTTTTTTAACGAATACTTTTTTGTATATAGGCATCATGATTGATAAGTGATCTAACTTTGCTTAGATCACTTGACGCTTCTTCGCTACTACTATAAGGACCAATAAATACTCTTCGTATTACTTTATCACCCTGTTTTACTTTCTGAACAATATATGAAAATCTATTGTTTTTAATTTTAGCCAAATACCCTGTATTGATTTTTCCAAAAAAACTACCTACTTTAATATAATACTTTAGACCAGACAAAACTTCTTTCACAGGGGTATTAGTTTCCTGTTCATCTGATAATTGTGTTTGATTTTCATCTACAATATCAACAACTTTTGGAAAAACAGTATGTCTTAAATTTTTAATCGCCAATACTTTAAAACTGTTTCCATTGGGGATTAAACGAAGCTTTTGAATATCTTTTCCCGCTTCATCTAGTTCACCATGTTGAATTTTCCAACGTACCGTTGCTTGTACATCAACATACTTCTCTTTTCTCTTTAAAATTTTAAGATGGGTTAACTGATAATCACGCTTTGGCCATTTTTTATAAAAATTTACTTTATTGGAACGTAATTCCATCAAAGAAAGATCTTTTACATACATATACTGCTGCATTGGAAAAGTATAAAAAGATTGTAGCTTATCTAAAAAATTCTCTTCATCTGCCATATAAAAATTATATAAAAAATTAGTAATATACAATTTTGATGCAGCATTCTTTTTCATGGGTGTCAAATAGTGTCGATTAACCCACCCTTCTAAATGATATCCACCTAACGGATAGTTTACATAACACCACTCTTGCCCATTTTCATTGTATTTACAATGTTTAATAATAATACCTGTAGCATTTGCGGGTATTTTCCCAACTACCGTACTAGAATTAACGATTGGCACTTCTCTTATGTTAAGTGTTGCACCTTTTTTTAAGTGTACCAATTGATACTCTTTAGCTTCTCCAAATCCCATCAATAATAAACTTATAATAATAATATTTCTCATAACAAGATTATACACGGTATCGGTAAAAATAATATTAAACTTGATACTTAATCAAGTAATTTTAACCGACCTTTCAATCCTAAAGTTGTACTGTACCCTACTTCTGTAAATTTTAATTCACCTGTTCCACTATATATTAAAGTGGTAGGATATGCCCCTATATTAAATCTTTTTGCCAATGCGCCATTGCTATCATTTATCACCGTATAATTAAAATCATGAGATTTCATATAGGCTTGTAATTTTTCATTTGTACCTGAGTTAACAGCAATACTAAGTACTTGAAACGAAGCAGACAAGTTTTGTATATTTGCAGCTTCAAATTTACAAGTAGGACACCAAGTTGCCCAAAAATGAACCAATAATGGTCTTCCTTTATAGCTATGAAAATTAATTTTTTGATTATTGATATCATCAATTTCTAAAGCATATATATCTTCTTTAATATCAGGCTTTCGAATATAATTGACAATTAAACTTATAATAAAAAAAAGAACAAGTGTAGAAAGTATCTCTTTGACGATGATTTTTAAATTCCATTTTTGATTCATAACCAACGCTCTAATATAATTTTAGCGGCTATTGAATCTATTTTCCCATCACGTTTATGTTTAAATACCCCTTTTGTTAACTCTTTTGCTTCCACAGATGAATTTGATTCATCTTGGTATACAATAGTGATAGTTTCAAGTTCAAGAAGATTAACAAAATGTTTAATTCTTCTCTCCATTTCCTCTTCTGATGAACCACCTTTAGGTAAACCCACAACCAATGTCTCTATCTCCCACTCTTCTAAAAATGTTTTGACATCTCTGGCTGCTTGGTTTCTATTTTTTCGTAAAATGGCATCTTGAGGAAATACAATCTTTCCATCAAGGCAAATTGCCACCCCTATTCGTTTAAGTCCTACATCTATACTTGCTATTTTCATTATGAATACCTTATTTCAAAACCATCATAAACCAAATCATCACTATCGAGTATACTCATCTCTATATTTTCTACGAAACTTAGAGGTGAACCTTCATTTAATATGGCTTTGAAATTTTCTAAATCATCATCAAAAAGTACAGCCACAACTTCAACTGTACCATTAGAGAGATTTTTAATATATCCCTCTAACTGTTTTTGCATTGCTTTTTGAGCAATAAATTTTCGGTAATAGACACCTTGAACTTTCCCATAAATAATAAATTTATAAACTTCCATCTAAAAATCTTAAAGCTTATTTTTTAAATTTTCAATACGTTGATTGGCAGCATCTATATCACTTATAGAGACCTCTTTACTTTTAATAAGAGCTTTTACCGTATTGATTAACGTTTTGGTTTTAACCATACTTTTTACAGAAAGTTGATTTCCAAACAGTAAAATATCATTACCTGCACCAATTGCGAGTTTTAAAGTATTACGTAAACCATACTTTTTATTAATAGCACCCATTTGAAGATCATCCGTAATAACCACACCATTAAAACCAAACTCGTTACGTAACTTTCCATTTACCGTTTTAGCTGAAAGTGTTGCAGGGTATTTCGCATCTAAATTTTTATTAAAGACATGCGCGACCATTACCGTATCTGCTTCTTGAGCTAACAACCTATAGGGTTCTAACTCTTTCTTCTTCCATAGTTTTGTCACATCTACAAAACCTTTATGTGTATCGCCCATTGATGACCCATGTCCTGGAAAATGTTTTAAAGAAGTTAATACCCCATTATTATGCATAGCGGTCATAAAGAGTGTCGCATAATGTGCAACTTGTTGTGGATCAGATCCAAAAGAACGACCAAGACCATAAATAACATGATTCTTTTTGTTAATTGCCAAATCTACATCAGGAGCTAAATTATAATTGATTCCAGCAGCACTTAACTCTGCACCCATTTTATTGTAATGCCATTTTACTTGACTGTCTTTAAGTTTACTAACATCTTTAGCTTTTGGAAACTTTCCATAAAAACCATATTTACTCTTAAGACGTTGAACTTTCCCACCTTCTTGATCTACCGCGATAAGTAACTTTCCATCAGAGCTACAGGCTTGTAACTCTTGCGTTAATTTAGTAACTTGTCTTTTACTTGCAATATTTTTAGCTTGCGCATGATTAACAGGATTAACATCAAAGAGAATTACTCCTCCTAAATTATAATCACGAATATCATTACAAATTTGACTGCCTTTTGGCGCAGACGTTCCCATAAAACCTACCATCAGCATTGAGCCTATTTTTTTATCGATACTCTTTGCAGTAGAAACATTTTGAGAAACCAGAGACGTCTCTTCTCCTGCACATCCATAAAGTGACATTAGTAGGGTTAAAATTATGTAGTTTTTTTTCATTTTTTTCTTCTTTTTAGTTGATTTTTTCGATTATAGCGAAATCAGACTATCTTTATCTCAATTATTTCGGTATAATTCGCAAAATTTCTGCAAGAGTGTATCAAATCTCTTATTTTTAGGGCGTTATTTAACCCCTAACCACTAAGCATAACAAATATCCACCTTAAGTGTGTGATCAATTTGGTATCAGCTGCAAAAATTGGGTCAGACGACACCATAACATAAATAAATATTATTCATTCTACATTTATTTTCGATATGCACCACTATGTACCCTACAAAATTTACTATAAAGAAGTAACCATATGACATTTGACGATTTTAATTTCAAAGATACCCTAAACCAAGCCATTTCTGACGCTGGATTCAAAGAACCAAGCCCTGTTCAAGCTGACGCTATCCCTCTTATTTTAGAAGGTCATGACTTAATCGGTCAAGCACAAACAGGTACAGGTAAAACTGCTGCTTTTGGTCTACCAGTTATTCAACAAATGATGGGGAACAAAGGTGTTGAAGCATTGGTTATTGTTCCTACTCGTGAACTTGCAATGCAAGTTTCAGATGAACTTTTCCGTTTTGGTAAAACAGCTGGTCTAAAAACTGCTACTGTTTATGGTGGTACACCTTACAACAGACAAATCGAAAGAATTAACCAAGCAAACATTATTGTAGCAACTCCAGGAAGACTACAAGATTTACTTAAATCAAATAGAATTAAAATCAACCCATCATTTGTTATTTTAGATGAAGCAGATGAGATGCTTGACATGGGTTTCCTAGACGAAATTAAAGAGATTTTCACGCATCTTCCAGCAGAGCGTCAAACACTTATGTTTTCAGCTACCATGCCAAAACAAATTAAAATTCTTGCAGAAAAAATTCTTAAAAGTCCAAAATCTGTAACCATTACAAAAAGTGAAAGAACCAACACAGATATTACTCAACTCTTCTATGTGGTTGCTGACTATGAGAGAGATGATGCCTTATTAAGACTTATTGATTACAAAAATCCTAACAAATGTATTATTTTCTGTAGAATGAAAAAAGAGGTTGATAGACTTTCATCTTACATGACTGCTCAAGGATTTAAAGTTGCAGCACTTCATGGTGACATGGAGCAAAAGCAAAGAGAGCATACAATCCGTTCATTTAAACAAGGTTTGGTTGAGATTTTCATTGCAACAGATGTTGCGGCTCGTGGTCTTGATGTAAATGATGTTTCTCATGTATTTAACTACCACATTCCTTTTGATTCTGAGTCGTATGTACATAGAATTGGTAGAACTGGTCGTGCTGGTAACAAAGGTGAGGCAATTACTCTTGTTTCTCCAAATGAGCTTAGAACCATTAAAAGAATAGAGAAAGATGTTGGAACTGTAATGGTTTCAGAAGTTATCCCTACTCGTCAAGAAGTTCAAAGTCGTAAAGATGGTGACCTTCTTGCTAAAATTGCAAACACTGAAGTAAAAGCATCAGCTAAAGAGATGGTTAAAACACTTCAACATGACATTGATATTGTAACCATAGCTCATCTTCTAGCAACCATCGTTCAAGAAGAGATTGATGTTAAAGGTAAAGATATTATTGGTCTTGGAACAGAAGAGGTTAAAGCACTTATTGAAAGAGCTAAAAACTTTAAAGGTGGAGACAGAAACGGTGGTCGTGGACGTGGAAGAAACAGAAGCCGTGGTGGAAGCCGTGGAGGTGGAGACCGAGGTGGACGTGGAGAAAGAGGAGAGCGAAGAGGTGGAGGAAACCGTGACAGTAGAAACGGTGGAGGAAATCGTGGAAGCCGTAATGGCGGAGGACGAGATAGAGGTTAATCTCCTCTCTATCTTTCTAATCAAAGGATATAGACTTCTATATCCTTCTTAATTTTACCCAATAACTTCATTTAATATAAAGAAACAACTATAAAATTCTTATCAAATAAATTACGCTTTTCATACCTATTATACACAATAAATACATGATTTATTGGGTATAATAAGTTTTTAAAACATGAGAGCATACCTTTAAACAAAAATTGTTTTAAATTAAAATTTTACTATTACAAAGGAAAAGAGAATGAAAAAAATTTTTTTAACCATCGCACTTACATTTATATCAATTACATCTATTATTCAAGCCGATGAGACTGCCCCTGCTAACTTTATGTTAACAACCGTAAATGATAAGAATCTAACCATCACTGAAACAGAAAAAGGACTTGATTTTAAAGAGTACAAAGGCAAAGCTGTACTGCTAGCACTTTTTGGGCACAGATGTCCTCCTTGTATAAAAGAAATACCAGAATTTATAGAACTAACCAACAATCACAAAGATGACCTAGCAATAGTTGCACTTGAAGCACAACTATACCCAAGCGATAAAGTTAAAGAATTTAAAGAAGAACATAAAATGAACTATGATGTTATTGCAGGAGTTAACTACGGTGACTTTATAAACTACATTGTTCATCGCGCTGGATATGAAAAAGGATTTCCACTTCCTTTACTAATTTCAATTGATAAAGAAGGTGAAGTTCAAGGTGTACAAGCAGGTAAAATTTCACAATATGAGCTTGAACTTCTTGTAAAAGACTTAAATGAATAATGTAAAAATGTTAAACAAATAAAAACATGATATAATATTATTTAACTAATATTATATATTTATTTATCTACTAATAAAAGGGAAAAAATGAAGAAAACGACAATACTGCAAGCCTCAATATTAACAACAACACTCTTTTTAAATACAGGGTGTTTTTTAGGATACTTGGGAAACCAAACAATGGAACCAATTCAGCCAACTGAACCAATAACCTACACGCAACAGCCTGTTATGGTTGCAGAACCTTCTATTCTAAGTACACCTCAAGTTGAGTGTACAGATGATGAGACAAGTAGTTGTACAAAAGAACGCATTAACATAAAGGAACTTCAACCAAAAGTTCAAACTCCTTCAGGAGGAGAAGTACATAATCTAAGAAGTTTTCAAGGTCAAACAATTACCATTTTAGAGCGTTCAAATGGTTTTGTTTTTCCTCAATATCGGAATAAAACTGTTATTTTAGAAATGTTTGGAAAAAACTGTTCACACTGTATTAAAGAAATGCCCATCTTTAATAAAATTAGAAGTAGAGCAAGGGGTGCAGTAGAAGTTATTGCTGTACAAGTAGAAGATAAAATGTCTCCTTCTGAAGCCAAAAGTTTAATCCGTAGACATGCTATCCATTATCCTATTATTGCTGGTGATAGTGCTACCAATTTACAATATAAAATTCAAACAACTTATGGTTGGACTGGAATTTTACCATTTACATTGGTCATTAAAAATGGTGTAACTGAATTTACTTATGCAGGTGAAGTTTCTTATAATGAAATTAATCGTGATTTAAAGTCACTTCAATAATAAACATAATAACGTTTTCGAGTATACTCGAAAACAGTTATTGCTACTATCTTCGTTTAAATCGTCGATAGACACTCCACAAAAGTGGTCCCCAACGCATTATTAATGAAAATATTCTTTTCATAAAATCTCCTTTTATTCTTTCATTTGATATAATCTCTAAATTAAATTTTATCATAAAAACAAGGATTTTACTATGCTACCTGACTTCTTGACCAAAACAAATAAAACCAAAAAGGGTAAAACGGAAAGCCATCTTCGTTGGTGGGTCACATTTATACTCTCATTGGCACTGGCTATTGGAACATGGAACCCTCTTGGACATCACTTTATTCACTATATCTCTCAACAAGATATTTTATCAGGATTTACTCCTTTTGCCATTTTAATCATGATAGGACTTTGGATTTTAGCATTCAAATCTATTTTACAATCTATTGGTATGACAGGTGCTATTGCAACTATTTTAATTATTCTTGCATTTATTTGGGGACTAAATCAATACGGTTTACTTGACTTCTCTAATGCCACTCAAATGGGTTGGACCGGAACAATAAGTGTGGGTATTATCATTTGGATTGGAATTAATGCTTCAATTATTTGGAAAACCATTACTGGTGTCTATGCAACCGACGCTGTAGAATCAGAATAACCCCATATTAATGAAACGACGATATAAAGCTATCATTGCTATACTTATTCCAGTAATAGCCATGAGCATACTATCTCAAGTACACGAAGTATCCTATAATTATATTATGGGGTACATGCTTGCCGTGGTACTTGTTTTTAAATCATCACTTATTTCCTTATGGCTGCTTAGTAAACTAAAGTTATTACATTTTTTAAAAGGGCTTACAATTTTTCAAGCCTTTCTTTTAGGAATCAAACGATGGTTTATTGATAATTTAGTTTCTCAATGGCTTGAAAAACATATTATCAGACATTTTAAAAAACCTTTTAGAGAACTTTTTCAATATTACAAAGCCATTAATTTTAAAACTAAAGTCAAAAATTTTGTTATTATTATCTTACCACTTGGAATTGGTGTTTGGGTTATGTACATTACAGATGTATTAACACACCTTGCTCTTTTTATGGAACTGAAAGTGCTTGTTATTGGTTTCTTTAAAGCATTATGGGTAGTTATCGCTAAAATATTCTTCTGGTTAACAAGTTCATGGTTTGCACCTATTTTAGAAGTTTTTGCATTAAGTTATCTACTAACTCTGCTTGAAAAAGTTTTAGGAAAAGAAAACCCTATTTCTCGTATTTTTAACTATATTGGGGACAAACTAAATGATTTACTAGAAATTATTGGTCTTCTTAATGACCGACATATTGAGCCCTTACTCAATAAAAATGTCTCTGAGCGTAGTGAAGCTTATGGAAGCAAAATCTCCAAAATGATTAAAGATAAAAAAATTAGAGATGAACATCTCTACTTTGATAACTTTCAAAATATCATTTTAAAAGGTCATATTAATGCGTATCACTCTTTTCCAGGTATGGAAGAAATTATTGATAAAAAAGAGTTATATCGTATTATTAATGAAAAAACAGCTGATAATATTGATATTATTGCCTATATTTCACGTAATGGACAAGGAAAAATTTTAGAAGAACCTTGTAAAGATGATTATTATCATGATATCTTCTTACTTAAAGGAATTGCTAGTAATAGATCACATGGTGTTAGAGTACAAAATGATAACGAAATTGATTATACTGATTTTTGGGTACTCAATACAAGTCGTTTCCCTGTTTGGATTAAAAGCCATAGTGATAACATTGAGCCCTATGAATTAAAAGGTAATGAAATGAAATTTATTAAAACCAAAGTTCATCTAAACTTTTCAAATAATGATCTTTATTTTGAATATGAAAAGATTCAAGTCTCTCCCACTGAAATTAAAGTAACGATAGAAAAAGAAGAAGATTAAACCAAACGAATTAATCCATTCTCTATGGCAATTAAACCTTCAAGTTCGGCTTCATATACACGTGCTTCAAACTTCTCAACTGCCGCATCAAGCGTAGGAGAAGTTTGACAAAAATAAAAAAATTCATCTTTATCAATCATTTCATTTTGAGGAATGACACCATATCTATCAGCAAAATCTTCTATATTATAAATTGGTTTAGCCAGTCCTTCAGATAAAAGTTTATTGGTGCCTCTGCTTTCATTTAATGCTTGAGGTAAAACATATATCTCTTTTCCCATTTTTAAAGCAAACTCAATAGAACGCATAGAACCAGAATCTTCATCAGCTTCTGTCACAATTAACACATCGCCTAAGGCAACAACCAATTCATTTCGCACAACAAAACTCCATGGGGTTGCTTTAAACGTTGTGGTAAATTGGCTTAACATTAATCCTTCTTTTTCTATTGCCGTAATTAAATGACGATTAACAGCAGGATAACGAATATCAAGGCTATTGGCAACAACTGCAATCGTATTCTCATATCCAGCTCCAACATGAGCAATAGCATCTACACCCATCGCAGCACCTGAAACAATAACTACCCCTCTTTTTACCAAAGCTTGTGCTAATAGTTGGGTATAGTGCTTCGTATAAGTAGAGGGTCGTCTAGTTCCAACGATAGAGACCTTAGGTCTAGAAAGCAGTGATTGATTACCCATGCAAAAAAGTGATTTTGGATACTTTTTCATATCATTCAATGCACCAATATGCTCTTTAATCTCCTGAATCATTTTAATTCCTCTATTTTACTCTTAAATCACTTGCAGAAAAAACTTCTCCACTCTCAACACAATATGCTGAAAGTAGTCCATATCCCTGTTTCTTTTTGATGTAACAACCAGTATCAATATTAATATAATGTTTATCTTGATCAACATTATACTGCTGAGGTGTATGTCCAAAAATATTAAAAATAGGTTCTTGATCAATAGGTTTAGCTCTATTCCAAAGTACTTTTTCTCTAAATACTCTCTCTAAATCTTTATCATGACGCATATGCCATACTGTAGCAATGGCAGCATGAGAAACAACCACATTCCTACCTGATTCATGTTGAGTAGTCTCCAATTCTAAATAAAGAGGTAAACGCTTCATCCAAGCGATATCATCTTTAAATTGAAATAAAAATTCTTTAATAAAAGGATGAGGAATCAACTCTATCCCCCGTAATGTAACAAGTCCATAAGAGAGTAATGTCTCTTTTCCACCATGTTGTAACCATAAATTATCAGAATCAATTGGTCTATTATTCTCAACTGAATTGATAAACTTTTGACCATATTCAATCATCATCTCTTCATGATTACCTTTAACACATGCGTAATTATTTTCTCGAACAAATTTAATAACATGCGCACTTTGGCTACCTCTATCAATCAAGTCACCTACAAAAATTAATTGTGTATTCTGAGGAGTTTTTGCTACTAAATTTAAAAGTGCTTTATACTCGCCATGAACATCCCCTACTATGCAATGTCTCATAATTATACTTTCCTGATCTCTATCTCTTTTGTTATATTATAACAAAATAAAATAAAAATTGTTATATAAATCGGCTTTAAAATTACTAATTCTTAAATAAAAGTTTAAAAACAGTATAATCAATTGGTAAAACAATTAAAATTAAATAAAGGATAACCCCATGGGTAAACGAGAAGAAAAAATTGACGCAATGATAGCCGAAGCAAAAAAATTAAACTTGTCTATTTCAGATGATCTTATTTCAAAAGTAGCGATTGGTTTAGGACCAGTACTCTATAATAAGGACACAGCAACTGTTGCATGTGGACAAGCTGATGAATTAGCAACCGTTAAAACAAACTTTCTTAAAAAGAAACTTGGTCTAACAAATGATGATGCTGAACTAGATGCAGCCATTCAAGAAGTATGTCAACAACTTGGAAGCTCAAATAGAAGTAAATATAGGGTTCACTTCTATGCTCTTTTAACAATGAAGTTTAAAAAAGAATCGATTTACGCATAAATCTACTAGGTGGAAAGAAATCTCCACCTATAACATTACTCCCCATAACAGATACGCCACTACCGCCAAAACAAAAATACCTATCAAATTCGCTTTAAATCCAACTTTTGCCATTTCACTTATGGGAATAACCCGTGAACTCATCACAATAGCATTCGGAGGGGTGGCAATGGGCAACATAAATGCATAGCTTGCAGCTACTGTAGCGGTCATAAGAAGGATGGTTCCCTTTTCAGGTGACATCTCTTTTGAAAACTCATAAAAGATAGGAACAGCTATAGATGTTAATGCTGTATTACTCGTCACTTCTGTAGAAAAGGCAACAAAGAGTGCCACAACTATCAGCATCCAAAAGAAAGGAATATCTGCTACAAGTGTTAATTTTTCTGCAATATTTGATGCCAATCCTGTTGTTTTAAAAGCTGCTGCAATCGTAAAACCTGCACCAAAAAGCATAATAATCTCATAAGGCATATTACGGGTATCATCCCATTCAAGAAAACCTATTTTAGGGAAAAACATTAACAGTCCAAAACCAAGTAATATGAGTTTATCATTCAATTCAAAACCAAAAAATTGTTTTATAAGTGTTGAACCTAAAAGTACAATAGATAAAGCAATAATAATTCCATATAATCTTTTTTGATTTTTAGTTAATGCCGGTATTTCATCTTCACCTATGCCATCAACAGATTCATCTTTCACACCCAAAGAGAGTAACCACGGAATAATGGTCAACATAATAATAACCACGGGTAACATCATATAGACCCACTCCCCAAAAGCAATGGTTGGTAGTTCATTTTTCTCTAAAAATCCAATAAGTATCATATTGGGTGCAGTTCCTATGGGTGTTAAAATACCACCGATACTCGCTCCATATGCTGTCGCCAATAAAAATCGAATTTTTAATTTGATATTTTCACTCAAATAAAGTGCCACGGGCATAAGCATAAGGGTTATCGTAGTATTTGATAAGATAGAACTAAGCAGTGCGGAGGTAATGGCCAAAGCATAAATAATTCCAAGAACAGTCTTGGGAAAATAACTCAATAACTTAGAAGAGAAGTAGAGGTGTAACTTTACTTTTTCTATGGCAATTGCCAACATAAACCCACCAAGAAAAAGGAATATAACAGGGTTCGCGTAATTGGGTGCAACCTCTGAAAGGCTTAACACCCCGAAACTTGGAAAAAGAATTAATGGAAACAGAGAAACTACCCCCAAAGGCAATGCCTCATTCGTCCACAATGTTACCAATAGAGTAATTAACCCTATTAGTATAGATTGTTCTAAAGAAAAGAGATATGTTGCGCCCCACGTAAACAGCAAAGCCAATCCCAATGCTATAAAAAATCCTTTAAACTCAGATAGTATTGAAATCATACCCTACTCCTTCTCTAAGAACTGTTCTTTAGCAATCAATGCCTTAACACCATCTATCATATCTTGCACTGCTTCTACTTCTGTTACCCCTAAACGACGACGGTTACTAATATCAAATATACCATCTTCACTTTGTGAATGTTCGCCATGTACACCACGAATTTGCAAATGATATTTTTCTGTAATTTCCTTGAAGTTTTCCATCTGAGTACTTAAGAATGGAAGTTTTATATGAACGCTTGCCCGCATTGCAGTACCTAAATTTGTCGGACATGAGCTAATATAACCCAGATGTTTGCTATAAGAAAAACTCATACTCTTTTCCATTTCATGTATGGCGTTTGCAAGCCGCGTAAATACAGCTTTAATATCTCCACCTTTTTGCATGGATATGATTCGAAGTTCATCCTCTTCATTTACCCACACTAAAAAACTTTTATCTCGGTTATGAAAGATTCCTCTTCCCTCTGGCCATGCTCTATTAAGTCCTGCTGCTTCTAAAAAACGATCTCCTTCTTTAAAGAGAAAATGATCTTCTATTAGCTGTACTTGAATCTCTTTTTGCATTCCTAAAAGAGGATAATAGGTTCCTGCTAACTCTCCAGTAAATGAAGAAAGTGCACGGGAAACTATCTGTTCAACCTCTAATCTTTCTTTATCACTTATAATCGTACCCAATGGAAAAGCATCAAGATTACGACCCACACGAATACGTGTAGAGAGGATATAGTCTCCATCCCTATCAACTTCAGCATCTATTAATTCACTTGGATCAAAATTACTCTCATGAATTTCAGCTTTACCAAAACCATGATATGCTTCAATAATAGGATCAAAAAGAGGAGAAAAAATCTCATAAGACTCTACATCACCTGCATATACACCTATACTACTATCTGAATTCTTCAAACCTGATTTTATAGCTTTCTCTAAGGTAAAACCGTTCGCAGTTTCTTTCTCTTTAAGTATCTCAAAAATCTCTTTTGTTAAGCACTTACATAAAAGTGAATGACACTCTTTTGATATATTTGGATATTCCACAATGTACCTTTATATACTAAATTTTTAATCAATAATTAGCTCATATATTACCCAAAGCTCTCCCAATATAAAGAGAGACATAAAAAAATAGAACCCAAAATTAGAAGATTTTTTAGGACGCTTCTTTTTAGGTAAAAAATGCTGACCAGGTAAAGCACCTGTTTTTTCCATAATAAGATGCTCATAGATTTCCTTTACCACATGTTCACCTTCTGACTTAGCCATAGTTAACCTTTTTTAGTAAATTATAACACAACTATTTATTTTCTCTTTTTAACAATTTTAACTCCACTTCTAATGAAGAGAGTTTTAAAAGAATCAAATCAATCTTCTTCTCCTCTTCCTCATCATGTTCCTTTTGCATTTTACTAATAATCACTGCAATAAAAAGATTAAATAATACAAATGAAGCCATAATAATAAAACTTACAAAATATACCCATGCCCAGGGATGTTTCACTAAAACACTGTCCATAATTTCTGACCAACCTTCTAACGTTAAGACTTTAAAAAGTGTTAACATTGAAGTTAAAAAATTACCCCATAATGCGTCATCTACATCAACAAAAAGAAAACTACCCAAAACAGAGTAGATATAAAAGACAATAAAAAGCAGTAGTAAAATATCAAAAATCGCAGGTATCGCGCTTAAGAGTACATTAATAAGATGTTTTAATTGAGGACGAATGGTAATAATACGAAGTACCCTAAAGATTCTAAAAAGCCGTGCAACTGCTGCATAATCGGTACTATCAAAAGGGATTATGGTAATAAGAACAATAATTAAATCAAATATATTCCATCCACTCTTAAAAAAATCCAAAAACTGTTTTTCTGCAAGAAGTTTAATAACAATTTCTAGTAAAAAAAAGATGGTTATAAAATAGTCTAAAAAAACAATAACATATTCAAAATAAGGCGTATCAATACTATCTATCGTCCGTAATCCTAAAACGACTGCGTAAAATATAATAACAAATAACGTTGACCAAAAAAACCACACCGATTCCCGTATTGTTACAATTATCTCTTTAAAGTTCATTTTTATCCTTTTAAACTTAAAAAAGAAAATAGCAAAAATAAACCTATATATTAATTAATTTTAAAATGTAAAGAAGAAGATAAAGAAAATAGAAATTTAATAAGTAACTACACTCATCCCGAAACGATGAGTGCAAATAAGAAAAAGATTAGTTAGTCTCTTGATCTACAATTTTACCTGCTGAAATCCAAGGCATCATTTCACGAAGAGAGTTACCAGTTTTAGTAATAAGTTTCTCTTTGTCATTTGCTCTTTCAGCGTTCATTCTTGGGTATCCTGATTGACCTTCTAAGATGAAGTCTTTAGCAAATCTACCATCTTGAATCTCTGTAAGAATATCTCTCATCGCTTGTTTTGACTCTTCGTTGATAACTCTTTTACCAGAAACGTAGTCACCATACTCAGCTGTATTTGAAATAGAGTATCTCATGTCAGCGATTCCACCTTCAAACATAAGGTCAACGATTAGTTTTAACTCATGAAGACATTCGAAGTATGCAAGTTCAGGTGCGTAACCAGCTTCTGTCAATGTTTCGAAACCAGCTTGTACAAGTGAAGCAGCTCCACCACAAAGTACAGCTTGTTCTCCAAATAAATCTGTTTCAGTTTCATCTTTAAATGTAGTTTCAATAATT
>Ga0256826_1001000_pt1 | contig 17577 bp, 21 predicted proteins | sample CV79metaG_FD_185975 | JGI IMG/M metagenome (GOLD analysis project Ga0256826, IMG submission 185975) | Hydrothermal vent microbial communities from East Pacific Rise, Pacific Ocean - CV79 | ecosystem: Environmental > Aquatic > Marine > Hydrothermal vents | place: Pacific Ocean: East Pacific Rise...
TCACCCTCAATCGTAAGTATATTGTTATCTTCAAGTGAAAGCTTTATATCCTCTTTATTCATACCAGCTAAATTAAAAGTGATAACATAACTTTTATCTCTATTTTGGATATTCATTTGTGGATAACTATTTTGGAAATATTGGTTTTTAAAATCAGAATTCATCACATTTGTTAAGAGTTTTTGCATCTTTTGAAATTCATTATCCATATCTGTATGGAACATCAGATTTTGAGCATTTGCTAAAGTTGTCACTAAAGAGAGTGCTAAAACAGTTCGAGTAAGTCTATTCATTTTTTTATTCCTTGACATTTAGATAATGAAATTTTAGCATTTGATGGTAAATTGATTTTAAAAAAGTGTTTTTTCCAAAGCCTTAACCCTATAACTTCTCCGATGAATATCACAATACCCATACTTTTTAATCATCTCAATATGAAGCTTTGTACCATATCCCTTATGTTTTTCAAAAAAATAGTGAGGATATTTTTTAGCATCGAGTAAAATATCTCTATCATGAGTAACTTTAGCTAAGATAGAAGCAGCACTGACCTCTGCAATTTTACCATCTGCTTTGACCATCGTTTTAAGATTAGGAACACCAAATGTAGTATTTCCATCAAAAAGATAGTTTTCAGTTTCAAGATTTTGCATAATCTCATGAAGACCATCTGTTAAACATTTTGAGATGCCCTCATCATCTATCTGTTGAGGAGAAAATTTTACAATATGATAGAGAGAATTTTTTATAATTAACTCATAGAGAAGCTCCCTTTTTTTTTCAGTAAGTTTTTTAGAATCATTTAATCCATCGACTTTACCTGTTAAAATACAACCAGCTATTACTAAATTGCCTGCAAGAGGTCCACGACCTGCTTCATCTATACCACATAAGTTTTTCATATTTTTTCCTAAACTTAAAGTTTTAATCTGTTTATTAGTGTATTTATAGAGTGATTATATCATACAATCTATTCTTAGTTTTTTTATAGTACAATACATTTATGAAACGAAAACTCCTAAATCTTCTCTTACTATTTACAATAAGCTTCTCCACTCTACATGCTTACACAATAGATATGCTAGATACTAAACATAATCATATGGTTGAGTATGTTCAAGATACAGAGCATTTAGAGAGTGATGATGGGGTGTGTCATATACACCATTTTTTTCATATATCTTACATTATTCCAGAAAAGATTGTTTTTACTGACACACAAGCTGTTGTATTAAAACCACTTTTTTTTGAAAAAAACTATAATTTTCAACCACTAAACAAACTTCTTAAACCTCCACGAACATAACCCTACTTTAATTTAATCAAAAAAAAATAAAATAGAAGGGTATAGCTATGTTTAAAAAAAGCATACTTCTCTCTCTTGGATTTTGTTCACTTTTTGGTATGGAAAGTTTTAATTCATTTGTAAAAATTGCACTGAAAAACACTCCCTACTTAGTGACAAATAGTTTAGAGATAGAAAAAGCTGAGTATGATGCTCGGATAAAAAACAGATATAAAAATCCATCATTAGCATTTGATAAAAATCTACAAGATGGATATGGTGTTGGTATAAAACAGCCGATTAGATTATGGGGTGTTGCTAAAAATAATGCACATTTTAATAGTAAAAAAAGAGCAGAGACAGAAAATCTTGTGCAACTTAAAAAAGTAACATTTATAAAAGATCTATCAGACCTATTTATAGAGTATAAAAAATCCTCTTTAGAGAAAAAACTCTCTCTTGAAGCACTCAAAATATCACAAAAAATAGCTGAAGTATCTCAAAATAGATTTGAAAATGGAACAATCTCAAAAGTTGAGTATCTTCAATCTCAGATAGATTTAGATATGGCAAAAAACAGTGTTGATGAAGCTTTATATATAGAGTTGAAGAGTTATTATAAAATTATGCAGTTTGCTGGTATAGAAGTTGAGCTAGAGCTCTCAAGTGAGATAAAAAAAGTTAAAGGAGAGAGAAACTCTTATGCCTTGGAGTATCTACAAAGTAGAGTAGAGCGCAAAGAGGTCTCTATAAAAATAGAATCTAAAACTCTTCAGTGGATAGATATTTATGCGGAGTTTGAAGAGGATGCACAGCAGAGTGTAACAAAAGTAGGTATAGAGTTACCACTAAGTATATTTAACAACAATTCAGAGGAGTTAGCACTTGCTACTTTAGCACTTAAAGAGGAAAAACTTCTATATGAGAGTAAACAAAAAGCTCTAAAGTTAGAGTATCAATCACTCGATAAAGAGTCTACTACACTGCAAAATCTACAACAGAGTAATCAAAAACTTCTAAATTCACAGATGCAACTTCTTCAAATCTATCAAGAGAGTTATAGAGTTGCAAATGTAGATTTAATGAAGCTACAAAATATAAAAAATCAGATGTTACAAACAAAACAAAAAGCTATAGAGATAGCGTTTAAAATAGAGAAAAATATAGTTGTATATAACTATTTAGTAGGAGAGGATTATGAGTAGAGTTTTAGGAGTATTGATTTTATTGGCTGGGTATCTATCTGCATTTGAGGTGGAGATAGAGAGTGCAAACTACCACGATTTTAAAGAAAAATTCACTACAAATGCAAAGATTGTTCAACTCTCTAATGCAAAAGAGTCTATAGGTTCTATCGTCGCTGGACATCTGGAAAAGTACTATGTAAAACCAGCACAGATTGTAAAAGCTGGGCAGAGAGTAGCTCTTATAAACTCTATGGAGATCTCAAAGATGAGTGCAGAGTTTTTATCTTACAAAAAACAGTTGCGCTCTATAAAAACAAACTATAAAGCGACACAAAAACTTTATAAACAGGGGATGCTTTCACTTCAAGAGTTAAACAATCAAACAGTTCTTTTTAATGATATGAGTGCAAAGTTAGATGTTTTAAAATCTCAACTTACTCTTTTAGGAATAAAAACAGAAAAATTACAAAAATCAACTTCAAAGTTTGTTTTATATGCACATACTGGAGGTGTTGTTAATGCTCTGTTAAAACCTCTGCATTCATCAGTTGATAAAAATGATGCACTTATAGAGCTTGTAAAAGATGAGTATTATCTCCAAACATATATTCCACTCAAATATGCCTCTTTAGTAGTAATTGGAGATAAAGTTGTTGCAGATTTGGAGAGTTATAAGCTCTCAACATCTGTAACTATGATAATGCCAAATGTAGATGAGATTACACAACGAGTCAAGGTACTTTCTGTTATTAAAAATCCAAAACAGAGACTTTTTACAAATAGTTTTTTAGAGGCAACTCTCTATTTTGGAAAGAGTACAAGATATATAGCAGTCAAAAAAACAGCACTCTCTTTTTTTAATAATGAGTGGGTAGTCTTTACTCTAAAAGAGCATGATGAAGAGGAAGAGGAGCATCAAGAACATGAACATGAGCATGAAAAAGAGGAACATCATGATGAGTTACCATATAGTGTAAATGTTCTTAAAATAATAATGCAAGATGATGAGTATGTAGCTGTTGAAGGTTTACATAGTGGAGATGAGTATATAAGTAATAATAGCTATTTTATAAAATCTATTTTACTTAAAGGCTCACTTGGCGGACATGGTCATTAGGGGGATATGATGTTAGAAAAACTTATAGAACTCTCTTTAAAATACAAACTCTTAGTGATAGTTCTCTTTATGACTATGGCTATTTTTGGTTTTAAAGCATATAAAGAGATTCCCGTTGATGCTTTTCCAGATATTACACCGAAGCAGGTTGTTATCTATACCGAGAGTCCTGGAAACTCTGCAAAAGATATAGAAAAACTTATAACGTATCCTATAGAATCCGCACTTTCAGGAATGGCTGGAGTGAAGATGATTTTGTCGAACTCTATTTTTGGACTCTCTTATATATCTATCTTTTTTGAAGATGATATGGATATCTACTTTTTACGCCAACTTGTAGCACAGAGATTAAATGCTTTAGATATTGCCGATGGTTGGGGTAAGCCAGTTATAGGACCAAATACAACAGGCTTAGGACAAGTTTTTTGGTATGAGGTAAAAGATACTACAGGAACTTATTCACTCCAAAAGTTACGAGAGATGCAGGAGTATGTTGTAACTCCACTTTTAAAAAGTGTAAGTGGTGTAGAGGAGGTAGTAAGTTGGGGAGGATTGCAAAAACAGTATAGTGTTCTTATAGATACAAAAAAACTCCAGCAGTTTAACTTAACGTATAACGATATAGTAGAATCTCTTCAAAAATCAAATCAAGTTGCTGGTGGAAGTTATCTTATTTTTAACAAAGAGCAGTATCTTATACGAGGTATGGGACTCTATAAAACGATGGATGATATACGTAATAGTGTTGTAAAATCTTCTAAAGGAGTTGCTATTACCATAGGCGATATAGCTGATGTAGAGATAGACAATAGACCTCGTTTTGGAGCGATAAGTATCGACACTAAAGAGAGTGTTATAGGTATGGTTCTGCAAAGAACAGATACAAATGCTGTGAGTGTTGTTGCAAAGATTAAAGAGAAAGTAAAATCTATAAATGCAACACTACCAAAAGGTGTAGTGATAAAAACACTTTACGATAGAACACAGATGACAAACAAAGCAGTAGATACTATGTCGGATGCTCTTTTGAGTGGTATTTTGCTTGTTGGGATTGTGCTATTTTTATTTTTGTTTGAGCTTCGTTCTGCGTCTATTGTTATACTGTCTCTACCTCTTTCACTTCTTTTTGCTTTTTTACTTATGAAAGAGTTTGGTTTGAGTGCAAATCTTATGAGTTTAAGTGGTTTAGCTATAGCAGTTGGAATGATAGTCGATGGAACAATCGTTATAGTAGAAAATAGTTTTAGAAAACTTCACGATAATCCAAAATTATCAAAATATGAGGTGGTGTTACTAGCTACAAAAGAGGTGACAATTCCTGTTATATTTGCTATTTTAATTATTATAGCTGTTTTTATACCTCTACTTACTCTTGATGGTTTAGCTGGAAAACTCTACTCACCAATGGCACTAAATATTGTTTTTGTAATGCTAGGTTCCTTAGTTGTAGCTCTTTTCTTAGTGCCTACTCTAATAGTACTGCTTCTTAAACCAACCTCATTGAGTGAAAATATTTTTATGCGAAGTATTAAAAAAATCTACATTCCGATTTTGAAATTTACACTCAACCATACAAAAAAACTACTCCTTGTAGTATCTCTGTTATTTATCTTTTTAGTGTTAACTTTAATGCAACATGGAAGAGAGTTTATGCCAAAACTCAATGAAGAGTCTATTATGTATAGAGTTATTGCCATTCCTGGAACAGCACTTTCTCAATCTGTAGAGAATGCTCAAGAGATAGAGGGTTTTATCTTAACTCACTATAAAGATGAAGTTGAATCTGTTTTATCTATGATAGGTAGAAGTGAAAAGGGTGAAACTGCTCAGAGTAACTATATGGAAGTTTTACTTATCTTAAAACCAAATATAGCAGATTTACCACACCTCACAAAAGATATGAATCATGAGTTACAAGAGCATTTTAACTATTTACAATTTGTGCCTACTCAGCCTATTGCGATGAGAATAGAGGAACTTTTAGAGGGTGTTCAAGCAGAATTAGCAGTTAAGATATATGGTGAGGACCAAAAGGTTTTAAGTCGTATAGCAAAAGATATTCAAAAGGTTGTTCAAGATGTAGAGGGTTTAGACCATGCTGAGTTAGAAACACAGTTGGGACAAGCACAGATAGATATTGTCCCTAACTACTTAGCATTGAGTCGTTATGGACTATCTGTTGATGAGGTGATGACTCTTGTTCGTTATGGGATAGGTCAAGATGATGTTACACAAAAAATAGAGGGAGTGAAACGCTTTGGGATTAGTGCAAAAATAAAAGATGCTACAAAAGATATAGCCTCTTTAAAAAAGATTACTTTGCGTTCAAAAGATGGAGCAGTAGTGACATTAGAGCAAGTTTGTGATATAAAGATTGTGCATACTCCAGCGTTTATAAAACGGGAAAATCTTAGTAGATATATGGTGTTATCTATGGAAGTAGAAAATAGAGATATAGCATCTTTTGTAGAGGAGGTCTCAGCACTTATAAAAACAGATGTTGATATACCAGCAGGTTACTACATAAAATGGGCTGGAGATTTTAAAAATATGCAAGAGGCAACAGAGAAGTTAATGGTGATAGTCCCTATAACAGTGTTTATAATTATACTTCTACTTTACACAGCGTTCAATTCACTCTCAAAGGCGATGTTAATTTTACTCAATGTTCCATTTGGTCTTATTGGCGGTATTATTGCTCTTTTAGTAAGTGATATATATTTATCTGTATCTGCTATTATAGGGTTTTTAGCTATTTTTGCCATCGCTATTTTAAATGGTATCGTTTTAGTAAGTTTTATAGATGATATGAGAGTAGAATTGAAAAAATCATCACTCAAAGAGATAGTTATCGAAGCAACACTTCTGCGTTTACGACCAGTTCTGATGACTGCTTTTACAACACTATTTGGGATATTACCCTTACTTTATGCAACAGGTGTGGGGAGTGAGATTCATTATCCACTTTCAGTTGTTATAACGGGAGGGATTATCAGTTCGACACTTTTAACATTGTTAATATTACCTGCTACTTATATGTTGTTTTATAAAAAGTAAAGCATATTTACTAGGCTTTTATGCCTAGTAAATTTTCTAATTAATAATGGAAAATGAGAGTATTTCAAATAAAGATATAAAATAGAAAGAGTTGTTAATTTTTTTCTATTTTTTGATCTGAGTGTATCTCTTTATCAGAATCTATATCTTTATTAGAAGCTGATTTTTTATCAGAATCTATATCTTTATCAGAAGCTGATTGTTTGTTAGAATCTGTATCTTTATCAGAAGCTGATTGTTTGTCAGAATCTATATCTTTATTAGAAGTTGATTGTTTGTTAGAATCTGTATCTTTATCAGAAGCTGATTTTTTGTTAGAATCTATATCTTTATCAGAAGTTGATTGTTTGTTAGAATCTATATCTTTATCAGAAGTTGATTGTTTGTTAGAATCTGTATCTTTATCAGAAGTTGATTGTTTGTCAGAATCTATATCTTTATCAGATTTTAAATTTAAAGAATCTTGAATAGTTTTAGTAAACTCAATATCTTCACCTAAAAATCCTTTTTCATTAATTTTATTATAAACTGAAGTTGGTGTAGCATTTTTAAAACTAAAACCAGTAAGTTCAAATCTAATATTAAGCAGTTCTAGTGTCACTTTATCTAATGAATTTAATCCTAGTTTATGAAAAATAGAATCTTTTTTAGCATCCTCTTTTGTAGAATCATCTAGTTCTAATTTATCAATATCTACATTATGATGATTTACTGATTCAATATCAATTGTATCTAAAATTTCTTGTTTTTGCTCTTCACTTAGATTTTCTAAACCAAGATTTGTAAGAACTCTATGCTCTTGTTGTTCTTGTACTTCTGTATCATCTACAACTATATCATCTTTCTTGTGCAATTCCTCTTTTAATACTTCTATATTTTGTGCATTCATAATAGCATCATCAATATTTTCAACACTAAGTGCCAAGCTATTTTTTGACATAGAGTGTGTATCGAGTTGTGATAACTCGTTATGTAAATCATCTGCTTTTGCCTTAGAAAGTTCATTTAAAGAACTATTTTTTGCTATTGTATGTGTGATTGCATCTGAGAGATTTTCATCATTTTTTAACTCTTTTGCAATGTGATTATAAACTTCAGAACTATTTTGAATAGTTTTATCATCCATATTTATAAGTTCTGCAACTTTTTCTAAATGGAGTGCTACATCTAAAAGATGTTCATTACCCTCTTTAGCAGTATTTTCATGAAGTTCATCACTAGATGAAAGTCCTAATTTTATAGTAAGTTCAGATTCTATATCTTCTATATCCATATCAGGATTTTCAACTTTATATTTATGAATCAATGTAGTTAATGGAGTTATATGATGTTCCTCTTGAGTTGCAGAAGATAGTATAGAAAGTTGTCCTGTAAAATCTTCTTTTGTTACTCTATCTACACCACCCTCTACAACAATAGGTTTTCCTATATCTGATTCAGGAATATCTAACGTATAATTTCCTACATCATCAGTTGTAGTATTGAGTTCACTCTCCTGATATATACCATCTTCATTTAGATCTAAGTAAACATTTGCACCTTGAAGTTCAGGGTCTGTTGCTACACCAGATAATGTAACTGTTTTTGCTGTAGTTGTTGTGATGTTGAGAGTAGTATCATCTGTAATCTCATTTTCATTTTCATTATCACTTCCACATCCTATTAAAAGTGAACTTGTTATAATTGAGATAGTTGCTAATTTGATTGTTTTTAAATATTTCATTATTTACCCTTTTCTTATGTTTAATGGTTAGATTTTAACATTGAAGTGTAAGTGAAGTGTAAGTTCTAGTGTTTCAAGCCTAGATTATTGAAATGATTTTGATATTTTATCTAAATTCAAGAAAAAAAAACTACCAACTCCAAGTTCACTTTTAACCTCTATTGAAATATCTAATTCATCACACAATTTTTTAACAATATGAAGTCCAATCCCTATTCCTCTCTCTTGTTCTTTATAAAATCTATTGAAAATTTTCTCTGGATTTTTAATCCCTTTGCCACTATCTTGAATAATTAAAATACCATTTTCAAATTTTATATCTATAAAGCCATCTTGCTTATTATATTTTAAGGCATTAGTTAAGAGATTATCTATAATTCTAATGAAGGCATTTTTATTTGTTGTTACTATTATGGATTTTTGTAAGTATATTTTAATTGTTATATGTAGGTTGTTATTGAGTAAAGATACTCGCTCATTTAAAATATGTTGAAGATTAAATTGCTCTTTTTGTAGGGAATGATTTTGAAGATAAGATGATAAATTTGATTGTAAATTTAAAATATTTACGACACTATTTTCAATACGTTGCATATTTTTATCTTCACCAACTCTTTTTTTAATTATTGATGTATTGAGTCTTAATGTTGAAAGTGGAGTATTAAAATCATGAAGTATATCTTTGATAAACTCTTCTGTTAAATGGAGTGCATTTCTTAGAGGTGCTAATGTATATAAAGAAAATAATATAGAGAGAAAGAATAGGACAACAAAAATAGCAAAATATTTGATACTCAAAGTAGTTATTATATTATTTAATTTTTTTTGATAGGTATGTTGAGGCATATATATCTTTAAAACTGTTTTTTGAACTTTCGGGATAGAAAAATATCCACTTAATTCATTACTATCTTTATAAAGGATATAACTTTCAAAATCTTTAGCTAATGCAAAATCTATTTTAAATTGATCACATTTTAGGTTATAACTGCAGATCCTCATTTGGGAAAATATTTTATCATCTAAAGTTTTTATACCTGTTTTATACTCCATAAAAAACAGGATGATAACTAAACTACTCAAAGATAAAAAGAAGAGTAAAAAACTCTTTAAAAGTGATTCTTTTTCAAAATTTTTCAAGTATATAGCCTATACCACGTATATTTTTTATAGGAAGTTCTGTCATAAGTTTAAACTTGTTTATTGCAACTCGTAAAGCACTATCACTATTGACTATAGAACATTCCATTAAAATAGATTTATCTAAAATTGAACCAATGTTTTTGAAAAAAAGTTCACATAAACACTGTTGTACTTCACCTTGTGAGATTAATTTATCATCAATATAAAGCTCTTTTGATGTGATGAAGTATTTTAGATTTTCATACTCTATCATTTCATTAATACCTTTTTTTAATTTTGCATTTACTCTTAGTAAAAGTTCTTCTGGAAAGAATGGTTTTTTAAGATAATCTTCTGCTCCAATATTAAATGCTTTTGTCATTGTATTAAGGTCTATCAATGCACTAATAAAAATAGTAGATGTAAAATCACCAGCTTCTCGCAAACTTTTTAAAAGTTCTAAACCATTTACCTCTGGTACATTTATATCAAATATATAAAGGTCAAATTTAGTTTCATAAGAGATATCTATAGCATCATTCCCATTATGAGCTAAAGATACGATACATCCCTCATCAACAAGTAACTCCTCTATAGTTTGTGCTAAATCTATATCATCTTCAAGTAAAAGAATTTTATTCATTAAAAGTAATATCCTAATCTAAGAGAAAGATAATTATCATTTGCACTTTCACTTAAACCATAAGAGTAGTTTAATGTAGAAAACCAATGAAGATTAAAATTATAACTACTATAAAATGAAAGAGATTCTATATTTTCATTATTTACATAGATACTTTTGCTATTTTTATAGGATGAACTAAAATATACATTATTGGATATATAATACCCAACACCTAAACTATAACTATCTGTATCTTGATAAGAGATAGTTGGAGAACTATCACCAATAAATGTATATCTATAATTTCCAATTATTCTTAAATTATTTAGAGAGTATGTTGCACCCAGTGAAATTATATAGTCATCATTGTTAGTTGTAGAATTATATGTAGAGATTAATGTTCCTAATGAGCTGTTTATAGATAGGTTTTGAAAAGATTTGATTCTATATGACAGACCTACATAAGAATCATTCATATCGTTGTTATCGCTATTTGTGGAACTATCGGCATTACTAAAATATGAGCTTGAGAGTGAAAGTGAAAAGTTTTTATAAAAGTAATCTAACTGAAGTGAAGTTGTATAAATATTTGTTGAATCATAATTTAAGTAACTAGTACCAAATATAATATCGAAATGATGAGGAGAGATAAGTGAGCTTTTTGTACAGCCATCTTTATTGACTAAGTCCATAAATGGTGTATCTAAACATCTGTCTATCTTATCATCGACACCATCCATATCTGCATCGTTATATGCAAATAATGAATATGCTAAAAGTAGTATGAGTGAAATAAATTTCATAGTTATCCTTGTAAAAGTCATCTAAAAAGATGACTTTTTATTATATTAATGTGTACTATTTTCAGAATGAGTTTCTTTATCTGCTGACATTTCAAAATTATTATTTTGGTGTGTCTCTTCTTGATTTTTATTCATCTCCTGGTGAGTTGAACTATCTGAGTGAGAACCATTATGCATTTCAGCATTATTATGATTATTTATATGTGATTCTATATCACCATGATTATTATGTTCACCACCTATATGAAGTTGAGATGAACTGTTGTGATTTTCTTGCATTTTTGTATGTATCTCATTGATTGCTGATATTCTATCCTCTTCATTCATAGAAGCGATATTTTGTTTAAGCTCATTCATAAGTTCAGCTCTTTGTTCCTCTGGAGCATTTTGAATAACCTCTATCTGTTGAGCTGTTGTTTCTTCTGAAAATCCTAATGTTAAACTACCTAATATAAGTAATATTGATGCTATCTTTGTCATTTTTAATCCTTTGTTTTTTGATAGTGGTATTATGACAAAGTTGTGTAAGTGGAGTGTAAGTGAAGTATATTTTTTCAATCCCCTAAAGCCCATATATCAAATGGTACCATCTCAACCTCTGATATAGGATGAGCAACTCTTCCCTCTTTACTCATAGTAATAGCTGTTACCTTATTTATTTGATAACTAAATAAAAAAGGTTCTATCTTCTCAAGTTTCTTAAAAAGAGTTCGTTCATCACTAAAGGGCATCCCTAAAATAACCTCATTGGTAGCTGGAAGATAAAAATCTATTCCATCATCATAATAGCACTCTATACTTTGTTTTAAAAGTTCAAGAAAAATCATATTTTCAAAAAGCCTTCCAAAATGTTTATCTATCGTAAGTGCATTCTTTAAAGATATATCACAGAGATATATCTTTTTAGTTGCTTTTGGATGATTAAATTTTTCAAGAGTATGAATATAGTTTTTTGCTATTAAAAGTTCATAGGATTTATAAAGTTTATCTTTAGAAATTTTTCTTATGTTTTTTAAACGCTCATATATAGTGTAAGCAGAAACTTTTTGAGATAGCATATTTGCACATAATTTTAGTATATCAAACTCTATATCATTTAATGAACTTTTTAACATATTTTGAATGTAAAAATATCTATTATCCGAATTTACTTTTTGCATATTTGGGAAACCTCCAAGTTGAAGAAAATGGTTTAATGCACTTGAATCATATTTATGTTCATAGGCTAAAAATTCCTCATAATCTAATGGATAAAGCTGTAAAACCTCTAAAAAATCAAAATTATAAGATATTTCAGAACTGATAATTAGTTGAGATACATTGATAAGATTAATAGTCTCAAGATAGTTGTCCAGAGCTAATGTTTCTATCTTATTTTTTATACAGAAGTTAAAAAGTTCCCTATTTAAAGATTCGATATCTAAGCGAACATCTAAACAATTTATATAGAGATAACTACTTTTTTTTAAAGAGAGTAGATAATGTTTAAGTAGTTTTGTTTTACCACTTTGAGTGATACCATTAATCTGGTAGCTCTTGTTATCTATAAATATTTTTCTATCGTGAAATTTTCCTATATGTAAATCTGTTTTATATAACTCTTCAAGTAAGATTTCCATTTTTAGCCTTTAAAATAATTGTTACTATTTTAACAGTTCCTTTTTAAAAGGAAATAAATTATCTATAAAAGTAGTTTTTTTAATGAAAATACTAGGATTTTAGAGCCTATTTAGTTATAATAACACTCCCTTAAAATAGTTGGGCGTTAGGATCCAACGAGTTCTTTAGAAGGAAAAACATGGAAAAAATTCGTTTAAAATTGAAAGCTTACGATCATCGTGTATTAGATAGATCAGTAGCGTCAATCGTTGAGGCTGTAAAGCGTACAGGTGCTGCAATTCGTGGTCCGATCCCTTTACCAACAAAAATTCGTAAATATACAGTTTTAAAATCTGTTCACGTTAATAAAAAAGCTCGTGAGCAATTTGAGATTCGTATGCACGCTAGAATGATTGATATCGTTTCTGCTACGCCAGAGACTGTTGATTCATTAATGAAACTAGATCTTGCACCAGAAGTGGACGTTGAAGTTCGCTCTATGGACAAATAGGAGTAATCGTGGAATATATTGTTGAAAAAATCGGTATGAGCCGTACAATCACAGTACCTAGTAAACCAGTTACTCTTTTAAGAGTTCTTGATCAAAAAGTATGTGAAGTTAACGAAGGTACTGCAATTGTTGCTTACAATAGCGGTAAAAAAATGAATAAAGCAATTGAAGGTCAACAAAAAAAGTATAGCCTTTCTGCTGAGTTTAATCGTTTTGTTACTCTTGAAGTTGCGAACACTGAAGCTGGTGATTTAGATATTGCTCCTTTAGCAGAAGCTAAAGTTGTTAAATCTACATTCAACACTAAAGGTCGTGGTTTTGCTGGTGCAATGAAACGTTGGAACTTTGGTGGTGGTCCTGCATCTCACGGTCATAGAATGGGTCGTAGAACAGGTTCAATCGGTAATGCTGAGTGGCCAGGTCGTGTAATGAAAGGTAAGAAAATGCCAGGTCATTACGGAAACACACAAAATAGTGTAAAAAATGAGATCGTTTCTTACGATGCTGAAAACAAAATCATTGCGGTTTTAGGTTCTGTATCTGGTGCTAACGGTGCTTTAGGTCGTGTAAAGGTAGCTAAATAATGAGCGCAATCGTTTTAAATGAAAAAATGGAAAAAGCTTCTGAATTAGCTTTACCTGAAAGTTTTTCTGGAATTAACCCTCATAACCTTTACCTTTATGTTAAGTCTGCTCAAGCTGCACAACGTGCAAATACAGCGACTACTAAAGGTAGAAGTGAAGTGCGTGGTGGTGGTAAAAAACCATGGGCTCAAAAAGGTGGCGGTCGCGCTCGTGCTGGTTCACGTCGTTCTCCAATCTTTGTAGGTGGTGGTAAAGCGTTTGGTTCTATGAACAACCATAACTACAACCTTAAAGTAAATAAAAAGCAAAAGAAATTAGCTTTAAACTTTGCTTTAAATGAGCATGCACAAAATGGTACTCTTTTTATTGTAGATAGCATCTCTGTTGAGTCTGGTAAAACTAAAGACGCTGCAGCAATGTTCAAAGCACTTAATCAAAGAGATACTCTTTTTGTTAAATCTTTATTAGACGAACAAACATTTATGGCATTTGAAAATATTCAAGCTACTTATGTTGTTGAGTCAAATGAATTAAATGCATTCTTAGCTGCTAACTATCGTTCATTAGTGATCGAAAAAGCGGTATGGGAAACTTTAACAAGTGAGGCTAAATAATGGCTGATATTACAGATATTAAATCTATAATCTATACAGAGAAGACTTTAGGTATGCAAGAAGCTGGTGTTATCGTTGTTCAAACATCAGTTCGTATGACTAAAACAGGTCTTAAAGAGGTTTTTCGTGAGTATTTTGGAATTGTTCCAAAGAACATTAACTCATTGAATCAAAACGGAAAAAGAAAAACTTTCCGTGGTGTAAAAGGTAAGCAAAATGACTTTAAAAAGTTTTATGTTACTTTACCTGAAGGTGCACAAATAGAAAGTTTGGCGGTATAACACATGGCAATTAAAACTTATAGACCGATAACTCCGTCTCGTCGTTTTTATACAAATGTTGATAGTTCAGACATTACGGCAAAAGCAAGTGTTCGTTCATTATTAGTTAAACTTCCAACAACTGCTGGTCGTAATAACAATGGTCGTATCACTTCTCGTCACCGTCAAGCTGGTGCTAAAAAACTTTATCGTATTATCGATTTTAAAAGAAATAAATTTGGTATTCCTGCAACTGTAAGTGCTATCGAATATGACCCATATAGAAACTGTCGTATCGCTCTTGTAACTTATGCTGATGGTGAAAAGAGATATATTCTTCAACCAAAAGGTTTAGTTGTTGGTGATACAATCGCTTCTGCTGAGTCTGGTTTAGATGTTAAACCTGGTAACACTATGAAGTTAAAAAATATCCCAGTTGGTACACTTATTCATAATGTTGAGCTTAAAACAGGTAAGGGTGGACAAATGGTTCGTTCTGCTGGTACATCTGCTCAAATTATGGGTCGTGATGGTAAATATGTTTCATTACGTATGCCTTCATCTGAGATGCGTTTAGTTCTTGGTGAGTGTTTAGCTACTGTTGGTATTGTTGGAAACGAAGAGTTTGGTAACATTGTTATCGCTAAAGCTGGTCGTCAAAGACATTTAGGTATTCGTCCACAAACTCGTGGTTCTGCTATGAACCCGATTGATCACCCGCATGGTGGTGGTGAAGGTAAAACGAACTCAGGTCGTCATCCAGTTACTCCATGGGGTAAACCAACGAAGGGTGCTAAAACTCGTCGTAGAAAAGCAAGTGATAAGTTAATTATTACTCGTCGTAAACCAAATGCTAAAAGGGTAGGTTAATTATGGCTCGTTCATTAAAAAAAGGTCCATTTGTTGATGACCATTTAAGTAAAAAGATTGAAAAGGCAAAAGCTGAAGGTAGTAAAAAACCTATCAAAACTTGGTCAAGAAGATCTATGGTTACTCCTGATATGGTAGGATTCACATTAAACGTTCATAATGGACGTCAATTTGTTCCTGTTCATGTTTCAGAAAACCATATCGGTTACAAACTTGGTGAATTTGCACCAACTCGTACATTCAAGGGCCATAAAGGCTCAGTTCAAAAGAAAGGGTAATCATGGCTAGAGCATTATTAAAATTTATCCGTGTTTCACCGATTAAATCTCGTCTTATTGCAAGAGAGGTTCAAGGTATGAATGCTGAAGAAGCTATGGCAGCTTTAGAATTCACTCCAAATAAAGCAGCAAAAATCATCTCTAAAGTAATCGCATCTGCAGTTGCTAATAGTGGTATGGAAGCTGAAGAGTGTATTGTTAAATCATGTCGTGTTGACAATGGTCCAGTTCTAAAACGTTTCCGTCCACGTGCTCGTGGTATGGCTTCAGGTATTAGAAAACCAACAGCACATATCTTAGTAGAAGTAGAGGGTAAATAGTATGGGTCAAAAAGTTAATCCTATTGGTTTACGTCTTGGTATCAACCGTAACTGGGAGAGCCGTTGGTTCCCTAACTTTAAAACAGCTCCAGCTGCTTTAGGTGAAGATCACAAGATAAGAACATTTTTGAAGAAAGAACTTTATTATGCTGGTGTTGCTAACATCATCATCGAAAGAACAGTTAAAAAACTTCGTGTAACTATCGTTGCAGCTCGTCCTGGTATCATTATTGGTAAAAAGGGTGCAGATATTGAGAAGTTAAAAGCTACACTTCAAAAACTTATTGGTAAACAAATTTCTGTAAACATTAAAGAAGAGAAGAAAGCTCAAACTTCTGCTCAACTTGTTGCTGAAAATGTTGGTACTCAACTTGAACGTCGTGTTGCATTCCGTAGAGCTATGAAAAAAGTTATGCAAGGTGCACAACGTTCTGGTGCTAAAGGTATCAAAGTTTCTGTAAGTGGTCGTCTTGGTGGAGCTGAAATGGCTCGTACTGAGTGGTACTTAGAGGGTCGTGTTCCTTTACATACTCTACGTGCTAAAATCGATTATGGTTTTGCTGAAGCGCATACTCAATACGGAATTATCGGTGTTAAAGTATGGATATTCAAAGGTGAGGTTCTTACTAAAGGTATCCCAGCTGAAGTTAAAGAAGAGAAGCAAGAGCGTAAGCGTCGTGCTCCAAGAAAAGAAAAGGCTGAATAGTTATGTTAATGCCTAAAAGAACAAAATATCGTAAAGTGATGAAAGGTCGTAACCGTGGTTACGCTCGTTCTGGTTATTCATTAGCGTTTGGTGACATCGCATTTAAAGCTGTAGAAGCTGGTCGTATTAACTCTCGTCAAATTGAGTCAGCACGTATCTCTGCAACTCGTCACATTAAACGTCAAGGTAAGATTTGGATTCGTGTATTTCCTGCTAAACCATTAACTGCTAAGCCTCTTGAAACTCGTATGGGTAAAGGTAAAGGTGCAGTTGATCAATGGGTAATGAACATTAAACCGGGTCGTATCATTTTTGAAATGGCTGGTGTTCCAGAAGAATTAGCTCGTGAAGCATTAACTCTTGCTATGCACAAGCTTCCATTTAAATGTAAAATTATCACTGCGGAGATGAACAATGAAATATTCTGATTTAGCAGATAAAACAGTTGCAGAGCTTAATGCTATGCTTAAAGAGAAGAAAACTGAACTTTTCACTCTTAAAATTAAACAAAAGATGATGCAACTTCAAAATACTAGTGAACTTAAAGTAGCTAAAAAAGATATCGCAAAAATCAATACTGCAATTACTGCAGTAGCAAACTAGGAGCTTAGAATATGACACATAAACGTGAAATTCAAGGTAAAGTAGTAACAATTGCAGGCGATAAAACAGTTTCTATAGTTGTTGAGCGTCGTGTAATGCACCCTCGTTACCACAAAGTTGTTAAACGTTTCAAAAAGTACCTAGTACATGATGAGCGTAATGAAGTTAAAGTTGGTGATGAGATTGTTGCAATCGAGTGTCGTCCACTTTCTAAGACTAAATCTTTTAGACTTAAAACAGTAGTATCGGGAGCTAAATAATGATCCAAGGTTTTACTCGTTTAGTAGTAGCTGATAATACAGGTGCTAAAGAG
>Ga0256826_1001001_pt1 | contig 17558 bp, 18 predicted proteins | sample CV79metaG_FD_185975 | JGI IMG/M metagenome (GOLD analysis project Ga0256826, IMG submission 185975) | Hydrothermal vent microbial communities from East Pacific Rise, Pacific Ocean - CV79 | ecosystem: Environmental > Aquatic > Marine > Hydrothermal vents | place: Pacific Ocean: East Pacific Rise...
TTTAAGAAAATCTGTTTCAGAAAATAGATTAAGTGTACCATTGAAAAAAGCAATTGAATTATATCTTGAAAATCAAAAGGTCAAAAAACTAACAGAAGAAAGAGAGAATCTAAAAGATATGTTAAGGACTTTTTTGTCTAAAATATAAAAAAAAGATATTTAATCCTTGACAAAGAACCATTTTTAACATATAATGCCAATAGAATTACTCTTAAAGGCTATTAAATGCAACCCCAAGAACCCATAACCGAAGCGATAGTTATCCACCCTTATCTCTATCAAAAGTTTATGAAACAAGATAAAAATTTTCATAATCTAATAGCCCTCTATCTCTTCTATCTTCATAATGCACAACTACAAAAGACCAATCAAATATTAGCCACTGATGGATTTGTACATAACGGTTTAGGTTGGGGATTGGAAAAAATCAAAAAAATCAAAGCAATTTTAAAAAAATTGGGTGTTATAGAGATGGTTAGAAATGGATATTACTCCTATATTAAACTTATCTACATATACAGCAAAAAAAAGATAGCCGAGGTTTTAGAGTCAAAAGAGGTTAAAAAAGAGCAAAAAATAGATGAACAACCTAAAGAGAAAACACCATTTCAAATAGATTTAGAAAATAATGGAATAGAAGCTAAAAAAGCAGAGGATATTCGTAGTAGATTTGTTAAGATTATAAAAGAGAAAGAGATTAAAAATGTTCAATCATTAGCTATCTCGAAATGGGTAATCTATTGTGAGAACAACACTATAACCTACAATAAAAAAAATATTGAAAAATGGCTAAATACACTTAATAACGCTGTTATTGTAGAGCAGTTCCACTTGGTTAACAGAGCCATTAGAAATGAGTGGAAAAGCATCTATCCTATATCTGTAAAAGAGTCAAAATATCAAAGATTTCTAGGAAGAAGCATTAAATACAAAAATAAGCTCTATCGAGAACTTGAAAATATCTTTATTCAAGATAAAAAGATATTTTATATCTTTAAAGAGAAAAAACAACTATCTACACCTTTAAGTAGTATCTCTATAGATGAGATGTTTAAAAAGTATGAGTTTATTGAAGATGGTAATCGGAAAAAAGATTTGGCTAATATGTTAGGGGCTTGTTTTCAGAGGATTGAGTGAAAATTCAACTTTTACCTTCGCTAGTTCTCACGTTAAACGTGGGAACTAAAAAAATGCACTCTACAATTTCTTCTTATAATGCCGAACCACCAATAATCCAACACCTACCAAAGCAAAAAGAAGAACAATAGACCCCACCACTACTTCGGTGGGGATGGGTTGGCTTAAATCAAACATTAAGCTACAACCTCGGCACATCTTGCACACGCTTCCTCTTCACTATTAGAGGTAAATTTCCAACATCTTGGACATTTTTCCTTCTCTGCTCTGTGAACTGTAAATATTTTTCCATCTACTTCAAAACTTCCGAGTTGCTCTTGCTCTGAAGCCTCTTTAATAGCAGAGACTACAAACCAATCTTCTAAATCTTGTCTGTTGTTAATATCAAAGCGTGATGCATCTCCGATAATCTCTAGCTCTAGGGTTGATTTTATTACTTTCTCTTTTTTAAGCTTATCAATTGACTCCGAGAACTTACCTCTTGCCTCTACTAAAAGTGTATCATTAAATGATGGTTCAACTACAGGAAGCTCTTCGTAGACCAAATCAAATACATTTTTCATGTCGCCTTTTACAATGGCAGGGGCGTAATCCAAAACCTCATCAATAGTATAGGTAAGTACAGGAGCAACCAGTGCCATCATCGCTTTAGCCATTACTACCATAGCAGATTGTGTTGACATTCTTGTTGCTGAGTTTTGAGCATCACAATAGAGTCTATCTTTGGTAATATCCATATAGATACCACTTAGCTCATTGGTTACAAAGTTATTTAATGTTGCAAAACCTCTTAAAAAGTCATACTCTGCAAATGAAGCGTTAACCGAATCAAATACCTCTTTAGCTCTAGTTAAAATCCATCTGTCAAGTTCACCATATTCACTTGGCTCTACTACTTTTTCAAGACCATCCACATTTGCCATCAAGAATCTAAAGGTATTTCTTAGTTTTCTGTACTGCTCGGCTGTCTGTTGCAGGATTCCATCAGAGATTTTTAGGTCTGATTGATAGTCACTAAGAGCAACCCATAGTCTTAAAATCTCAGAACCATACTTTTTAATGACCTTATCAGGAGCAATAACATTACCCTTTGATTTACTCATCTTCTCGCCTTTGGCATCCACAGTAAATCCATGAGTAATTAATGTTTTATATGGCGATTTTTGATGAAGTGCAGAGCTTAACAGCAGAGAGGTTTGAAACCATCCTCTGTGTTGGTCTGAACCTTCGATATAGAGTGAACTTGGATAATTTCCTGCATCGTAGTTTCCACTCTCTAACACAGCGTTCCAAGTAGAACCACTATCAAACCAAACATCAAGAATATGACCCACTTTTTCAAGCTCTTCAGCCTTATATTCACACTCAGGGTGTAGAAGTTCACTAATCTCCATATCATACCAAACATCTGTACCATTCTCTTCAAAGATATTGGCTACAAAGTCAAGAACTTTCTCATCAAAAATAACTTTTTTAGTAGCTTTTACTCTAAAGAATGCAATTGGAACACCCCAACTTCTTTGACGAGAGATACACCAGTCAGGTCGCCCCTCTACCATTGGTTTGAGTCTGTTTTCTGAACTCTTTGGATAGAAAGTGACATCATCCAATGCTTTTAATGCACTCTCTCTAAGAGAATCATCAGAATCTACAGGCTTATCATCAACCGAGATAAACCACTGATTGGTGGCTCTATAGATTAATGGTTTTTTGGTTCTCCAACAGTGTGGGTATGAGTGGGTAAATTTACCCACTTTTAAAAGGCTATCGCCCAAAAGCTCTAAAATAGGTTCATTCGCTTTAAAGATGTGCATTCCCACAAACTCCTCGGCATTTGGTAGTAAGTTAAGCCCTACTACAGATTCATCATAACAACCACGCTCATCAACTGGCATAACCACTTCAAGATTATACTTAAGCCCTACTCTGTAGTCATCCTCTCCATGCCCTGGGGCTGTATGAACACAACCTGTACCACCATCCATAAGAACATGCTCTCCAAGAACGATTTTTGAGCTTCTTCCATTTAATGGGTTAATGGCTAACATATTCTCTAGCTCTGTTCCTGCAATTTTTCTACTTGCATGACCTGAAACCACCTCTTGTTCAATCATATCATCATAACGAGCCGCTGCCACAATATGACCATCATCAGTTAGAACATACATCTCTTCAGGATTAAGGGCAATTCCTGTATTTGATGGAAGTGTCCAAGGGGTGGTTGTCCAGATAACAACACCTGCTTTTCCTTCTATTCCAAGCTTCTCTTTTGCCAAATCTGAAAGCTCAAAGTTTACATAGAGTGAGTAATCCTCTTTATCCTCATACTCCACCTCGGCATCAGCCAACGCAGTACGCGCAGCCCATGACCAAAAGATAGGTTTATGACGCTCAACCAACAACCCTTTTTTAGCCACTTCACAAAGCGTTCTATAGATATTTGCCTCAAATTTATAATCCATAGTCACATAAGGATTTTCCCAATCAGCCATAATTCCAAGCTGTTTAAATCCTTTTTTTTGCCCCTCAACAGCCTTTTGTGCTGTAATTCTACAAATCTCTCTAAATTTAGAGGTAGAGAGCGTCTCTTTTTTGGCTCTTCCCATCTTATCTTCTACTTTTTGCTCAATAGGAAGCCCATGACAATCCCAACCTGGAATCATTCGTACCGATTTACCTTGAAAGTAGTTGTATTTTAGAATAATATCTTTGAGTGTTTTGTTCAAGGCATGACCGATATGAATATCTCCATTGGCATAAGGAGGGCCATCATGAAGTGTGAACATCTCTGCACCTTCACGATTTTTTTTCATCTGCTCATACATATTGGCATCATACCATGCCTTATATCTTTTTGGTTCATTGTTTGGTAAGTTTCCACGCATAGGGAACTTTGTCTTAGGGAGTAGTAGTGTATCTTTAAATTCCATTTTTATATACCTAGTTAAATAATTGGTGGAATTATAGCTAAAAGATGTTTTGTGTATAATAATAGCTATGAAAAAGAATAATACAAAACAAAACACTATAGAGATAATTAACACCCTAAAAGAGAAAAATCAAACCATAACCTTTGCCGAAAGTTGTACTGGGGGAAGAGTAGCTTCGGCTTTTACAGCCATCTCAGGAGCTTCTGCTGTGCTTAATGGTTCGGTCATTAGTTATGCTAATGAGATAAAGTCGGAGTGGCTGGGAGTTAAAAAAGAAACACTCATAAAATATGGAGCAGTTAGTAAAGCATGTGTCGAAGAGATGCTAAAAGGTATTCTAAAAATGGCATCTGCTGATTATGCTATTGCTGTAAGTGGAATTGCAGGACCTACAGGTGGTACAGATGGAAAACCTGTAGGAACTGTATATCTTGGTGTTATATATAAAGATAAAATTATTGTTGAACATCATCTTTTTAAGGGTGATAGAGAGGCTGTTCAAGAACAGGCAAAAGATGCCTCAATATCCCTTTTGAAAAAATTTTTATAAATTTTGCAAAAACCCTTGACATATAAAACTTTATGGGCTATAATTCCGTCCACTTAATCACAAGGTTAAGTCGAAAACGTGACCTTTTAGCTCAGTTGGTAGAGCAACTCCCTTTTAAGGAGTGGGCCCATGGTTCGAATCCATGAAGGGTCACCACGTTATTTCAATTAACATCTGTTGGTCGCTTAGCTCAGTTGGTAGAGCGCTACCCTTACAAGGTAGATGTCACAAGTTCGAGTCTTGTAGCGACCACCATAAAACATAGGTGCGGTGGTAGTTCAGTTGGTTAGAATACCTGCCTGTCACGCAGGGGGTCGCGAGTTCGAGTCTCGTCCACCGCGCCACATTTTTTAAATGACCTTTTAGCTCAGTTGGTAGAGCAACTCCCTTTTAAGGAGTGGGCCCATGGTTCGAATCCATGAAGGGTCACCATTTAACAATTATTGTTCGGTCAAGATGACCCTTTCATCTAGTGGCCAAGGATATTGCGTTTTCATCGCAAAAACAAAGGTTCAAATCCTTTAGGGGTCGCCAAGTTTTGTCCTTAAACAAACAGTAATAATTTAGGTCGCTTAGCTCAGTTGGTAGAGCGCTACCCTTACAAGGTAGATGTCACAAGTTCGAGTCTTGTAGCGACCACCATTTAAAATAACATTAAGTCATTTTAGATAAAATACTTTTTTCTTTATCGGTGCGGTGGTAGTTCAGTTGGTTAGAATACCTGCCTGTCACGCAGGGGGTCGCGAGTTCGAGTCTCGTCCACCGCGCCATACAAATCCATAATTTCTTCAAATCAAATAATTAACTTTTAACATAATAATTTATTCGATAAAATCGAACCTACAGCAATAAAATACCCCCCTCTCTTTTAGCACCCTACGAGTTATTTTTTGTTACACTTTCATATGATAAAAACAGCAGATTACTTTAATAGACAGATTCAACTTTGGGGTGAAGATACTCAATCTTCTTTGACTAGCAAAAAAATAGCCATTATCGGTTCAGGTGGTTTAGGGTGTAGCCTTGCTTTAGCTCTGGGGACATCTGGAATTGGAGAGATAGATATGGTTGATTTTGATACTGTGGGTCTACATAATATTCATAGGCAAATAGCATTTAGCCTTAAAGATGAGGGAAAACTAAAAGCAGAAGTGGTTGTAAACCTATTAAAAGAGAAAAATCCTTTTATAAAAGCAAATGCGTTATGTATAGATTTTGAAAAATTCACTCAACTAGAGAATCGTTATGATTTAATTTTAGATGCAACCGATAATCTTCCTGTTCGTGAAGCAATAGATAAATACAGTAAACTAAAAAATATACCATGGATTTATGGTTCAGTTGAAGAGTTCAATGGACAAGTATGTTTTTTTGAAAATGCCTCTTTTCAAGTTTTTAATAGTTCAAATCACCAAGTTGGAGGAAATATTGCCTCTATGGTAATGCACATTGCTTCTCTTCAGGCCTCTTTGGCACTTCGTTACCTTACAAACTTATCTATAGTGAAAGATAAATTATATTATCTCTACTTTAACAGTGAGGGAGAACTTATCACCCAAAAGTTTGGAATGCCAACTTAGGATTATTTAAGATTTCTTTTAGGTATAGATATGTTAAAATAGCGTTTTAATTTTAAAGGATAAAAAATGAAATTAAAACTATTAATGATTACTGCCTTTATTCTCTTGATTTCTGGATGTACTCAAGAGACCCAAAATAAGTTAAGCCGTTCTATCCAAAACTGGACAGGAACAAATGGTACACTCGAAGTCTACGCTGGTGATAAATTGGTAAAGAAATTTATAGATATTGATAAACTCTCAACAGCTACAGGAACAGATGATGGTGTTACACGCCCATATCGTTTTGGCTACGGTATTTTAGATAAAAACTTTAACTCCAAACAAGATGAGGGAGAGAAACGTGTCTATTTTGAGTTTTCAGACTACTCTACCAGCTATATTTTTTACGAAGAGAAATAGAACAACAACAAACCCCAAAAAACACTAAAGGATAAACCAATGAAATTCGTCTCAACAAAAGAAGCACCCGCAGCAATAGGACCATATTCTCAAGCCGTTGTAGCCAATGGAATGATTTATACATCAGGACAAATTGGTATGGATGAGACAGGTAAAGTTGTAGCAGATGATGTTGTTAATCAAACACATCAAGTTATGAAAAATCTATTTTATGTACTAGAAGCAGCAGGAGCACACTTTAATGATGTGGTTAAAACCACCATTTTCTTAACAGATATGGATGATTTTGCAAAAGTAAATGAAGTATACTCTCACTACTTTGGACATCATAAACCAGCAAGAAGTACAGTGGCTGTTTCAACTCTTCCAAAAAATGTAAAAATTGAAATTGAGTGTATGGCACTAGCAAACACAGACTTCCATATTTAATCTATCAATGAACCACTCTAAGTTCTCCATGACAGTTGCAAAAATTGTCTTAGGAGGACTTTCTATATATTTTATATATGTTTTAATCGAAGCAATTTTTAATGTTAATCGTCACTATATTGGTACAGATGAAGGAACATACATTAACAGTACTACCACCTCTCCTTATGTACGAAAATTGACACATATTCTTACAAAAGATTGTCACTCTCAATTATGCTCAACTCAGAAAATTTTAGATTATGTCACCAATATCCCCTATAAAATCAATAATTTTCAAGCACATTCCCCTCAACAGACCATTAAAAAAAATTTTGGTGATTGTGATGATAAAAGCAATCTTTTAATCTCTCTTCTGCATGAAAAAGGTATTCAGAGCTATTTTGTTTTGGTTCCTCATCACATCTTTGTTATTGTCCACCTAGATGAGAACTTAAATAAAAAAGGTCTCTATCTTAATGGTAAGAAATATTATATATTAGAGAGTACAGCAAAATATTCTCTTGTCGGTTTTCCCTTACAATATGAAATCAATCAGATTGAAGCAATTATAGAACCTTTTGAAAATAGGAAATTAGAGATTAAACAACTTGAATGGAAGTTATAAATAAAGCTTTGGTTATAATATTTCATAATATAAGTTAAGGATATATAATGAAAGAACAGACTCTTGCCATCCATGCAGGTTATGATAAAGATAGCCAAGGAACAATGGCTGTACCTATCTACCAAACAACAGCCTATGAATTTAGAGATACCAAACATGCAGCAGACCTTTTTGCACTTAAAGAGCTAGGAAATATATATACCCGTTTAATGAATCCAACCACCGATATTTTTGAAAAACGTTTTAATGCTTTGGAACATGGTGGTGGAGCTGTAGGAACAGCTTCGGGGATGAGTGCGATTTTTTATGCCATTGCCAATGTAGCAGAGGCTGGTGATAATATTATTGTAGCCAAACAAGTTTATGGTGGTACAACAACCCTTACAGGTCATACCATTAAACGTTTTGGTATTGAAACACGCTACTTTGATGTAACCAACCCATCAGAGATAGAAAAATTGGTAGATGATAAAACAAAAATTATTCTTTTTGAGAGTATTACTAACCCAAGTATTGATGTAGCTGATTTTGAAGCTATTGTAGCTATTGCCCAAAAGCATAACATTTTAACTTGTGTCGACAATACGGTAGCAACCCCTATCTACTGTAAACCATTAACACTTGGTTGTGATATTGTAGTACATAGTGCAAGTAAATATACAACAGGACAAGGTTTAGCCATTGGTGGAATTGTAGTAGAGAGAAAGAATTTGGTAGAGAAAATTAAGGGAAATAGTCGCTACTACCACTTTAATAAACCTGATGAGAGCTATCATGGATTAATATACTCAGATTTGCCACTTCCACTCTTTACACTTAGAATTCGCCTTGCTCTACTTCGTGACTTAGGAGCAACACCAAGCCCATTTAACTCATGGCTCTATATTCAAGGATTAGAAACACTACCTTTACGAATGAAACAGCACTCCAGCTCTGCATTAAAAGTTGCACAATATCTTGAAGCACATCCAAAAGTAAAAAGTGTTAACTACCCTGGTCTGAAATCAAATAGAAACTATCTATTGGCTCAAAAATATTTTCCTAAAGGTCAAAGTGGACTGCTCTCTTTTGAAGTCGAAACAAAAGAAGAAGCACAAGCTATTGCAGATAAAACAGAGATATTTAAAGTTGTTGTTAATATTGGAGACAGTAAATCAATCATTACACATCCTGCAAGTACAACACATCAACAGTTATCAGCACAAGAGTTAATTGATGCAGGAATTCCAGCTGGATTAATTAGATTAAGTATTGGATTAGAAGACAGTGACGATTTAATAGAAGATTTAGCAAGAGCTTTAAGTTAAAAAAGATGGCAATCAAAATTGATTGCCTTTAGATTATTTTATATAATTTTTATATTTCATTCGTGTTGGATCCCAAACGCCATCTATAAAAATAGTTGGTGTTCCTGTTACCATTAAACGTTTCTTTAAAGTTTTATCAACAGCAAGAGCTTTATTAATTTCATCAGAATAAATTTCAACTTTTTTTATCGTTACACCTGTTTTCTCTTTAATCGCTTTTAAAACAACCTCTGCATTAATCTCTCTTGGATTAACAACAAGATGGTACATATCTTTTAGATGTTCTATCTCTCCTCTTTTTTGAAAAATCAACATCGCTCTAGTTGCAGTATCAGAAGCTGGATGAATTCTCAACAAAGGAAGATGATAATAATAGAGTGCAAAAGTTTTTGGATGTGCTTTTACATCATCAATTAACTTAGGTGTTATCTCTTGACAATAGGGACAAAAGGGATCACTCAAAATTAAAATTTTATGCTTTGCATCTTTGTTACCCACCAAAAGATGTTCACTGTTATAAGCCTCTTGAGGAACTTTAGGTTTTAAATTTTTTTTATAATCTTGACCAGATTTATCTTTAAGTGAAAAAGCCAGTTTATTTCCTTTGGTAAAAGCTATTTGAGAGAGGGTACGTTTTTTTGTTGCTCTTCCTACTTTAACCTCAATATCTAATGATAAAAAATAGACTTCCCACCCATTAGCATTTTGAATAGGATAAGTCGAAATAGTCTCGATATGAGTTACAGGAGAGAGAGTCTTCTTTTCTATATGCTTTTTGACATAGTGATGAACACCTTCCTGATTCAGTGCGTGTAATTGAAATGTTAATAAAGTTATTAAAAGTAATATACTTTTTTTCATATTTTTCTACTCCTTGAATATTTAATAATGATTTCTATTTTATCATATCACTATTAAATAGAACTATAATGAAGTTACTTTTTCTCCTATTATTTACAATATCTAAAGAATTCATCTAAGAAGTACAAGTACAAATTGGGTAGAATTCTTTCAATGAAATTGAAAAAAAAAGTTGCACACTTTACCAATCCTCTCTATTTGGAAAGTGGAAGAATATTAGAACCTTACCAAATTGCTTATGAAACTTATGGAGAGATAAACGAGGATGCCTCAAATGTCATTCTTATCTGTCATGCGTTAAGTGGCTCAGCTCATGCAGCAGGACTACATGAAGGAGATAGAAAAGCAGGATGGTGGGATGAACTCATTGGAGACAATAAAGCCATTGATACTACAAAGTATTTTTTAATCTCTACCAATGTGATTGGTTCATGTTTTGGAAGTACTGGTCCAATGGACAATGATTATCCTAGCCAAAATCCCTTTCGCCTAAAGTTTCCTGTCTTAACCATAAAAGATATGATTAAAGCACAAAAACAGCTTCTTAGCCAGTTAGGAATTCATCACCTAAAAGCAATTATTGGTGGCTCAATGGGTGGTATGCAGGCGTTACAGTTTGCTGTTGACTATCCAAATTTTGCAGATAAAGTTATCTCTTTGGCTTCAACCTATGCTACCCAACCTTGGACAATAGGATTTAATAAAGTAGCCATTGAAGCCATACGTCGTGATCCACGCTTTAATAATGGAGAGTATGAAAGAGATACCTTCAAAGAAAAAGGGTGTGACGGTTTGGCTATTGGTAGAATAGCAGGTCATATCTCCTATCTCTCTCCTGATTCAATGAATGATAAGTTTGGAAGAAACTATGTCAATAATGATGGTCTATTTGAACTCTTTGGTCGTTATGAAGTGGAACGATATATGGAGTATAATACTAATAATTTCTCAAAAATATTTGATCCATTAAGTTATCTCTACATAGTAAAAGCAATTAATACTTTTAATCTAAGTCGAGGATATGATTCACTCTATGAAGCTATTTTACGAATCAAAGCAGAAGTTACGCTTATCTCTTTCTCTGGAGACTACCTCTTCTTTCCAAAAGAGATGGAGCATATTCATATTATGATGCAGAGAAATGAGCAAGATTCAGAGTACTATGAGATAGATAGTAACTATGGACATGATGCTTTCTTAGTAGAAATAGACAAATTTTCAGATATTATAGAGAAGAGACTAAACATCTAAAAGGTGAGAAATGCAAATAGATACATTTGAAAACAGACTAGAAAATTCAAAAAAGATATTAAACCAACTTATGAATCCATCTATTACGTTAGAAGAGAGCCTAAAGCTTTATGAGAATGGAATAAAAGAGATACAACACGCACAAAAGATGATAGAAGAGGCAAAAGTAAAGATAGAGCTTATCGAACACAACAGCAAAGCAGATAGATGAAAAAACTAACCATTGCAGCGCTACAACTACCTACGTTGGGAATGCAAGCAACAAAACTTGATTTCTATCTTAGAAATGCACATAGCCGAGGTGCAAAGATTGTTCTCTTTGGAGAGTATGTTTTAAACCATTTTTTTAAGGAACTCTCTACTATCCCCATAAAAATGGTTAAAGAGCAGAGTGATAAACATATTGAGCTTCTTAAAAAATTTGCCAAACAGTACAACATGGTCTTTGTTGCACCCATTGTTATTATTAATAAAGATAAATATACCAAAACCATTGTAAAAATTACAGAAACCAGTTGTTCCTTTTATAAACAGCAGATTCTTATCCCTTATGAACATTGGAATGAAAAAAAATTCTTTACCAATAAAATTAAACCACTAAAAGCCCCCATGACCTTTAGAGTAGATGGCTTTACCGTTATGATGATGGGAGGATTCGAACTTCATTTTGATACTTTTTGGAGCTATGTTACAGAAAAAAAGGTAGACTTGGTTCTTCTTCCAACAGCTTCAACATTTGAATCACACAACCGTTGGCGTGAAATAATAAAAACAAAAGCGTTTCTTCATGGGTGCTATATCTTAAGAGCTAATCGTCTTGGAGATTATTCAGATAAAGAGTTTAAATGGAAATTTTATGGGGATAGTATGCTTGTTGAACCCAGTGGAGAGGTCTATATGATGCTAGAAGATAGAGAGTCCATGTTGGTTGAAACCATCAAGAAATCCGTCATTAAAGAGCATCGTAAAAGTTGGCAATTTGAGAAAGAGCTGAATATTAGAAATAATTTATAACATATTGTTATATATTTTTTTTAATCTCAATTTAGTTTTATTTAGTTACCATAAAGTAATGATTTTTTTCGTTAGCTTTTAATTTAACTTAATAGTTAACATGTTACAATATATTAAAAAAGAAGGAATAGGAAAAAGTATGAATAATGACTTAATGAAAATTGTTGAAGAGACAAAAAAACTAAAAACACTAGTGTTGGAGGATGAACCAGAAACAAATGAGTTAATGTGTACAACCCTTAAAAACTTCTTTGCAGAAGTTCATTCAGCAGTAGATGCAAATTCAGCTATGGATCTTTTTGAAAAATATAGCCCAGACATTATCTTTATTGATATTATCTTACCAGGTAAAAGTGGTTTAGAGGTAGCTAGAGAAATTAGAGAAATCAACCCTAAACAAATTATTGTAATTGTTTCAGCAAGTAATGATATGGGTAACATCTCTGAAGCTGTTAAGATTGGTGTAAATAACTTTATTAGAAAACCAATTGATACAGATAAAATGATTGATGTCTTAAAAGACATTGTTTCAGACATTAAAAAACAGAAAAAGAATAGAACAAAAATCTTCTCAATCACACTTCCACTTGACCTTTATGAGCAAGTTGATACTGATGCAAAAGGTGAGAGTATTTCTAAAAATGCTATGATTATTAGAGCATTAAAACACTTCTATAATCTATAATATTACTATGTGGGAATCTTTTCCCACATAATAAATTCTATTTTTAAATTGGTCGGCTAAAGCCAACCCTACATATATTTTATTATGACAATCTAATTCTTACCGACTCTTCATGAGCTGTTAACCCTTCGGTATTTGCAATTAAGGCACACGCTTCCCCTATTTCATTTAACCCCTCTTTTGTCATAGAGATAATAGAAGACTTCTTTAAAAAGTGATCAACACTTAATGGAGAATAGAATTTAGCCGTTCCACCTGTTGGTAATGTATGGTTAGGTCCTGCAATGTAGTCTCCTATTGGCTCTGGGGTATATTCACCCAAGAAAATAGCTCCTGCGTGTTTAATATCTCCCAATAGCTCCATAGGATTGGCTGTGACAACCTCTAAATGTTCAGGTGCAATTTGATTCATTAAATCAACAGCCTCTTTCATCGTTTGAGTAACAATAATTGCTCCACGCTCCTCTATTGATTTTCGAGCAATCTCTTCACGAGCGAGGGTTTTTAAAAACTTTTCTACCTCTTGTGCCACTTTTGGAGCAAGTAAAGCATCTGTTGTAATTAAAATAGAACTTGCCATCTCGTCATGCTCTGCTTGAGAGAGCAAATCTATTGCCAAATAATCAGGTCGTGCTGTAACATCTGCCAAAATTCCAATTTCACTAGGTCCTGCAATCATGTCAATATTAACCTCACCATAAACCAACTTTTTAGCTGTTGCCACAAAAATATTTCCAGGACCTGTAATGACATCTACCTTTGGAATAGTTTCTGTTCCATAAGCCATTGCACCAATAGCAGATGCACCACCCACTTTAAATACCTTTGTAACTTTACATAAATGACATGCAGCCAACAACAACTCATTCAACTCATTATCAGGTGCAGGAGTACAAACCACTATCTCTTCAACCCCTGCAACAATAGCAGGAATAGCATTCATTAACAACGAACTAGGATAAGCTGCTTTTCCTCCTGGGATATAGAGTCCTGCTGAATCAACAGCTGTTACCTTTTGACCCAACATATTTCCATTTTTTTCAAAATCAAACCACGATTTTGGCATCAATTTTTGGTGATAATTTTCAATTCTATCATATGCCAAATGAAGAGCATCTCTTAGAGTAGCATCAATATTGTTGTATGCCTCTTCCATTGAGCTTAAGCTGACCTCTAACGCCTCATCAGAACTTGGAGTCCATCGGTCAAATTTAGCAATATGCCCTTTTAGTGCTTCATTTCCATCTGTTTTAATCTCATCTAGAAGCCCTTTAACAATAGAGGTTACCCCATCCATATCCATTGCACCACGTTTAAGTAACTCACTAAATTCACTCTGAAAGTGTTCATCATTTGTATTAAATATTTTCACTATATTTCCTTTTATATCTCATTAGCATACTCTCATTCCCCAACAATCCACCTTGATGAATATAGAGAAGAGGTTTATCAAAAAGTTGTGGATTCTCTAACAGTGTTAGCCATCCATGAGGGTCATAAAGCAGATCAAACTCAATCCCCATTTTGTCTTGCAATTCTAGCCAAATATTATAAGATTCTCTGTAAAGCTTTCCAAAGTGTCGTTTTTTTGAAGGTCTAATAATAGTTGGATGAGAAGCTTCATTCTTATCTAACATAAAAAACTGTTTTTTCAGATAATCGACATCTCCAACACAAGGAACAGTAAAAACCGTAGGTTGGACTCTTCCCTTTTTAACAAATGCCTTTGCAAGAAAAAGAGCTGTTGTCCCTGTCCCAGAAGGTAAAAAGATATTAAGTTCCTCTATCTTGTTCTCTTTTTGCCATAGAGAAATCTCATCTGCCAAAATATTTAATCCAAACTCAGCATAGAAATCTCTGCCCCCCTCTTCTATATATAAAATATCTTCTTTTGTCGAGAGGGGAGCCTCTTGACCTATATGTATCTGCATTCCATTTTCTAAGGCATCTCTATAGTTTCCATGGGGATTATCTTTAAGATAAGAGGGTATATGGTCAACATAGTAATCAAACTTCCAACCTTGCATCTTTGCCAAAACAGAGAGTGAATACATTGCATTTGATTGATTTGAACCATAAGAGAGAACTTTTTCTATTTTAGGAAAGCTATTTTTAAAGAAGTAGTAAAATTTACGGGCTTTATTTCCAGAGAAATCATCAGAGAGTAAATCGTCTCGCTTAATATAGATAATTTGATTTTGGAAGCTTTTTTTTTCAGTGGGGGAGTTAATAAAATCATTCATAAATGAAAGTATACCAATTTTTATAAAAAATCAGCAGGTGCGTTAAATAACGCACCAGTTTTTTAATTAGTTTCTATCTAAACAGTTTAAATCGCTAAAGGCTTGTTCTAAACGCTTAACTACTGCCAATTCACCTTCACGTAACCATTTACGTGGATCATAATATTTCTTATTTGGCTTATCTTCACCCTCTGGGTTACCAATTTGACCTTGTAAATAGGCATGATATTGTGCTACATATCCTCTTACACCATCCCAAAATGCCCATTGAGTATCGGTATCAATGTTCATTTTAATCACACCATAACCGATAGATTCTCGAATATCAGAAAGCTCAGAACCTGAACCACCATGAAAAACAAAATCTACAGGTTTTTCAGTGGTATTAAACTTCTCTTGAATATACTTTTGAGAGTTATCTAAGATGGTTGGTGTTAAAACCACATTTCCAGGTTTATAAACACCATGAACATTTCCAAATGATGCAGCAATGGTGAACATTGGAGAGACTTTCATAAGCTCTTCATACGCATACGCCACCTCTTCTGGTTGAGTATAAAGAAGTGCATTATCAATCTCTGTATTGTCTACACCATCTTCCTCTCCACCTGTTACACCCAACTCAATCTCTAATGTGATACCAATTTTACTCATTCGTGCCAAATACTCTTTACAGATAGCAATGTTCTCTTCGATTGGTTCTTCAGAGAGGTCAATCATATGTGAAGAGAAGAGAGGCTTACCAAATGCTTCAAAATGTTTTTCACTTGCCTCTAATAGAGCATCTATCCAAGGTAAAAGCTTTCGTCCAGCATGGTCTGTATGTAAAACCACAGGTACACCATAAGCCTCTGCTACAGTATGCACATGTTGTGCGCCAGAGATTGTTCCAAGAACGGCTCTCTGCTCACTTGGCATTCCTTTTCCTGCATAAAAATCCCCTCCTCCATTAGAGAATTGAACAATAACTGGAGAGTTAATATTTTTAGCAGACTCAAGCACTGCATTAATCGAGGAAGTTCCAACAACATTTACAGCAGGAATAGCAAAACCTTCCTCTTTTGCTATTGAAAAAAGCTTTTGAACCTCATCTCCACTTAAAACACCACAGGGTAAACTATCTAATACTTTTTTTCCCATTCTATATTACTACCTTCATTTTTTTTGCTATTTTACACTAATTTTTGCTGTTTTCTTCATTTTTTTACTCAATTTTTCTAACTTCACTTTAAATTTAAGACTACGTAGTACCTTAATAATATCTGACTTAACAGATTTAAAAGGTATAGAACCTGCATGATGCTTCTTCTCTAAATAGATTACATGATAACCAAATTGTGTCTTAACAGGATAATGTGTAATTTCTCCAACATTCAAAGCAAAAGCAGCTTCTGAAAACTCTGGAACCATCTGCTCTTTAATAAACCAATCTAACTCTCCACCATTCACTGCACTAGGACCTGTAGAGTTACTTTTTGCCAATTCAATAAATTTCTTTTTTAAATTACGACTCGCCTCTAACTCTCGAATAATGGCTCTTGCCTCTTCTTGAGTTGTTAATAATATATGTCGAACTTTTACAGAGGCTGGTCTATTAAATTTTTTCTGATTATTTTTATAATATATTTTTGCCTCTCTGTCTGAAATCGCTATCTCTTCTACTCTTTTTTTCATCCAAAAATCAAGCATTAACTTCTCTTTTTCTTTTTTTAATGCTTCAATAAAGGCAGGGCTTTTATCTATATGTATTCTCTTTGCATCTTCTAAAAAAAGTTTACTATCAATTAATTTATTAATTACATTCTGCTGTTGCTGATATGTAAGAAGAGAGAAGTTTGCACCAGGTAGCTGTGCCACAACAAACTCATTAAGCTCTTTTTGAGTAATATCTATACCATTAACTGTTGCCACAACCTCTGAAGCAACCAACTCTTCTCCTACCATGAAAAGATAGACTACTATAAAAATTTTAAACATAATTTTCATCTTTTTACCTTACTTATAGATATATTAAATATCAAAATTATAGCACAAAATGGTAAACAAAATATAAACCATTTAAACTAGAATTAAGACTTCAAGTATACTATACAAAATAAAAAAGTTAAATTATTATGACAAGAAAAAAGATAAAAAAATCGACAAAAAAAGAGATAGAAGAGATAAAAACACTCTTTTTAGAACACTATCCCGACTCATTAACCGAACTCAATTACAACAATGTCTATGAACTGCTTGTCTCTGTAATGCTCTCTGCACAATGTACCGACAAACGGGTTAATGTTATTACCCCTGCCCTATTCAAAGCCTATCCAACCCCCATTGAACTCTCTAATGCTGACTTAGACGAGGTAAAATCCTATATAAACTCCTGTTCATTCTATAATAATAAAGCCAAAAACCTTATCAAGATGGCACAATCTATTATTGAAAATTATAATGGAGAGATTCCATTAGAGCAAAAAGAGCTTATTAAATTAGCAGGAGTAGGACAAAAAACAGCCAATGTGGTAATGATAGAGTATATGGGGGCAAACCTTATGGCAGTAGATACCCATGTCT
>Ga0256826_1001002_pt1 | contig 17555 bp, 21 predicted proteins | sample CV79metaG_FD_185975 | JGI IMG/M metagenome (GOLD analysis project Ga0256826, IMG submission 185975) | Hydrothermal vent microbial communities from East Pacific Rise, Pacific Ocean - CV79 | ecosystem: Environmental > Aquatic > Marine > Hydrothermal vents | place: Pacific Ocean: East Pacific Rise...
CTCTTTTGACTCATTGTCCTTAAAAACTAAAGTACCTAATCTATCTTTTCGTTTTCCATAAAAAGTAGCATCACAAATTAGATTTACTGGTCTTGGATTATGTTCTTTACACTCGACAATGTACTCATCCCTTTGCTTCATTATCCATCTGATAGATCTATTATATTTAGCTGACAATTGTTTTAGAGTTTGACGATGTAAAAAGTACTCCTCAAAAATTATTTGTTCTAACCTTTCAGGTCTTCTTTTTGAGCTAAAAGAAGTTTGACAATCCTTGCAAAAGTATCGTTTAATCCCTCTTCTTGTACCTCTGTTTTGAGTATTTTTAGATTGACAATTTATACATATTTTAGATCTTTTTTACAGCCATTTGTAAATAAACCTTTGTTTACTCCCAATATACCATAGTTTAAGAGGTGTTTTATGCACCCATTTTTGCAATTAAGTCCATAATGTAAAAGATTAAAATATAAAGTATTGTAGGATTTTCAAAAGTAAGAAAAAATTGAACACCCCACACTTCCTACGGAGGGGGTATTTAATTTTTTTGCTTTTGAGGGACTATTTGTTTATCCATTTGAATATGTCAAGAATGATTATATGTTGTTTGTCAGTATCTATAAGGTATGAGATGGTATAACCTTTAAATATAAGGTCTCTTATGTTTGTATCATCGTAATAAAGTGATTGTCTATATTTATATGGCATATGAACTATATTGTTAATCTTATAATCTAGTTTATTGAGAAAATCAAAAGCTCTATTTACACTATCTTTTGCGATAAAATTTATAATAATCTCTAAGTTAGAAAGATAAGTCTCTTCTCTAATTATTTGCATACTTGACTTTTAAACTGTTCATATGCTTATCCATACGAATTTTATAGTCATTATCATTTATATATGTTCCTGTACCATCTTCATATCTTTTGACTGCATCAGAAACTCTTTTTTTTGCTTCTTGTGTAGTAATGGCAGGGTAACCATCATCCACTAAATCAAACAAAAATTCTTTGACTTTTCCTTGAATATCTATGCCACTTTGTACTATATTTTGATAGACACTATCTTCAAGTTCTATTTTTAGTGTTTGCATTGTTTTTTCCTTATCGGAGTTCTTGTTTTTATTATATCAAAATTATACATAGAGATTCATAACTAAATCTTTACCTGCATCGGGCATTAAGTGAGAATATCGAAGAGTCATCTCTATATTTTTATGATGCATAAGATTTTTGATTGTTATAATAGAAGCACCTTTTAATGCTAAATGACTTGCAAAAGTATGTCTTAGAGAATGAATTACAACACGATTTTTTCTATCTGTAGATTTTAACCCTACATTAAAGAGTTTATTCATAGCTTGTTTACCAATATAGTAACGAATTCTGTCCATATTGCTTTGTATGATTTTGTCATTCACTTTTAGTCTCTTTGTGATATTTAAAAGTAACTCTTTTACTTCATCATTAAAAAAACCGTAGTATGTACCCTCGTTTTTAAAGTCCTTTAATTGAACAGAATTATTTTCAAAATCTATATCTTTTTTAGATACATTCATGATAGTTGCTAATCTTCCACCAGTGCTTAAGCTAAGTAGTACAAATATATAACAGTCTTCATCATGTTCTATGAAACTCAATAGCTTATTTATCTCTTCATTATTTAAATACCGTTCTCTTTTATTATCAATTTTACAATGACTTATCCCTTTAGCAGGATTTGAGATTTTTTTACCTCTTTTTATGTGATGATTATAGATTGTACTTATCAAACCGATAGTTAAATTAACTGTTGCCGGTGCATAACTACTTATCAGCTTTTTTTGCTTTGCTTCTAAGTCTTCAAGAGTAATATTATCTATTCTCTTTTTCCCTAAGTTATACTCAAAATGAATGTTATATCTATTTTCTAACCTATCTACATCCTTTGCTTTTGAGGAGTTAAAATACTCTTTTGCAATATCATTTAAAGTTAACTGACTTTTAATTTTTGTTAAATGTGGAGCATCACTTCCTAGTGTAATAGCACTTATAGTATTATTTCTAAGTGTTATACAAGTCGATATTCTGACTCCCTGTGAATGCTTACCTACAGTTTTAAGTTTTGGTCTTCCATCATTATCTATCCACCTGATTAAATAAACTTTATCCACCTCTTTTTCTTCTTCATTTACAATAGATTTGTAAAAGACACCCTGCGACCTTGTTGCTGTTCTTTTATTTAATGTTTTTAACTGTATCATTGCGTTTCCTAAATATAAAATTTATTTTTAGTCCAAATTTAGTCCCTTGAGAGTCCCTCAAGTATGAATAAATTTGACCAAGTCCCTCTATCTGAGGGACTAAAACTATATAACAAAAAAGACCTAAACACCCCTTGCCTACGAGATTAGACAAGATTTGAGGAGATTTAAATGAGCATATACAGAGAGTACGACATACGTGGGATTTACGAAAAAGAGTTAAATGAGCAGAGTGTTACAAGAATCGGATTTGTTCTGGCTTCTAAGATAGAGGGTGAGTATGTAGCAGTTGGTTACGATGCACGTTCACACTCCCCTATCCTCTTTGAGTACCTCGTAGCTGGGCTTAATGCTGGTGGTAAAAAAGTTCTTGGCATGGGGCTAGTACCGACTCCAGTAAACTACTTCACAAACTACCAAGAGTGGGATGGTATTACACCTTCGGCTTCTGTTATGATTACAGGTTCACACAACCCAAGCGAGTACAACGGTTTTAAAATCACTGTAGACAAAGCTCCATTTTTCAGTGAAGACATCTATGCTCTTGGTCGTGAGTGCGAGGCTATGGACTCCATTCCAAAACCAGAAAAAAGAGATGTAACTGACATAGACGCAGTCACAAGATATGTTGACTTTTTAGTAAGTGAGTTCCAACACCTTAAGGGGATGGATACAAAAATTGTTTATGACTGTGGAAATGGTGTAGCTGGTGTAGTTACAGAAGATATTTTCAAAGCATTAGAGTTTAAAAGTAAGGGGATTTATGTAGACCCTGATGGAACTTTTCCAAACCACCACCCAGACCCAAGTGAAGAGCACAACCTTGTGGATGTTAAAAAACTTTTAGCGGCTGAGGGAGATATCGCTTTTGCTTACGATGGCGATGCTGACCGTATTGCAGTATTAACTCATAAAAACAATATTAAGGGCGATATGATGGCTCTTTTATACTCTATGAAGATGGACAAACCTACGGTTGTTGGCGAGGTTAAATGTTCGCAAGTAATGTACGATGAGCTTACTCGTCGTGGCTGTAACGCAGTAATGTACAAAACAGGTCACTCAAACCTCAAAGTAAAAATGAAAGAGATAAATGCAGACCTAGCTTGTGAAGTAAGTGGTCATGTCTTTTTCAAAAACCGTTACTTCGGTTACGATGATGCCATCTATGCAACACTTCGTATGTTAGAGCTTATCCATGATGGGATTGACTTAGATGCAGAGCTTGCAAAACTTCCAGTTGTCTACTCAACTGAAGAGTTAAAAGTAAAAACAACAGAAGAAGAGAAGTTTAAAATTATTGCAAAAGTAAAAGAGCTTTTAGAGAATCCTCCTGCTTCATTTCCAACTATCAAAGATATCATCGATGTAGATGGTGTACGAATTAACTTTGAAAATGGTTGGGGTTTAGTTAGAGCTTCAAACACAACACCTGTTCTTGTAACTCGCTTTGAGTCAACAGATGAAAACGAAGCAAAAGTGTACGAAAAAGCAATTAACGATTTAATTGCAGAGGCTCAGAACTCTTTATAATCACATTACCCTTATTTAGGTATAATTTTCTTAGAAAAACTATACTCTATTTAAGGAAATTCTCTTGAAAACTCATACGCTTTTAATGCCACTCGATATGCACCTCCATCTTCGTGATGGTGTGATGCTCGAAAATGTAGCACCACTTAGTGCTTACTCTTTTAGTGGTGCTATTGTTATGCCAAACCTTGTTCCTCCTGTTGAATCAAAAGCAGATGTTATAGCTTACAAAGAGCGTATTATGGCAGCTGTTCCAAATGACTACTTTGAACCTTACATGACACTCTTTTACAAAAACTACGACAAAGCATTTTTAGAATCAGTTGCTGAGGAAATCACAGCAATAAAACTCTACCCTGCTGGAATAACTACAAACTCTGAGGGCGGTGTAAGTTCATTTGACATAGAAGATATGAGAGAGACTCTTCAAGCGATGAGCGATATGCAAATTCCTCTTTGTGTTCATGGTGAAACTGATGGTTTCGTAATGGATAGAGAGGCTGAATTTATGTCTATTTATGAACTTTTAGCACAAAACTTTCCAGAGCTTAAGATTATTATGGAGCACATCACAACAAAAGCAGCAGTTGATATGCTAGATAAATATGAAAATCTTTATGCAACTATTACCGTTCATCACCTTATTTTAACTCTAGATGATGTAGTGGGTGGAATGATGATGCCTCACCTCTTTTGTAAACCTATTGCAAAACGTCCAGAAGATTTAGATGCCCTCCTCAACGTGGCTCTTGCAGCACACCCTAAAGTTATGTTTGGAAGTGATTCAGCACCACACCCACAACATGCAAAAGAGTCTTGTGGCTGTGCTGCAGGTGTTTTCACATCTCCAATAGCACTACAACTTCTCTGTGAAATTTTTGAGCAGTACGACAAACTAGATAACCTTCAAGCCTTTGTAAGTGATAATGCACAAGGTATTTACGGTATCTGTCCAGAGTTTAAAGAGGTTACTTTAGAAAAACGCAACTTTGTTGTACCAGAGAATTATGGTGGTGTTGTACCAATGTATGCAGGCGAAGCTATAGCATGGGCAATTGAGACTGTTGAGTAAACTACTCCTTCTTGAAGATGACCTACTCTTCGGCGAGACTCTTACTGACTTGCTTGAAGATGAGGGATATGAGGTACTTCATGTTCGAAACGGTCAAGCCGCATTAGATGCCATGTTTGAAAGTAAGTTTGACCTCTATCTTCTTGATATCAATGTACCCCTAATTGATGGGGTGACACTCCTAAAAGAACTACGTTGTGCAGATGATGAAACAGCGACAATTTTTTTAACTTCGCATAAAGATAAAGAGATGTTAGAGAGTGGCTTTGAGAGTGGTGCAGATGATTATCTCACAAAACCTTTTGATAATGATGAACTTCTACTACGTTTAAAAGCACTTCTTCGACGCTCTAAAAAAGAAGTTGTCTCTCAAGTAGGTGCATTAACTCATGATTCCAAACTTCAAAGAATACTTTATAAAAACCAAGAGTTAGAACTTTCCAAAAAAGAGTATGAACTTCTTCTTGTACTTATGCAGCATCCAAACAGAAGTGTACCAAAAGAGATTATTATTAATGAACTGTGGAGTTCCAGTAGTGGGGGAAGTGATGGAGCAGTTCGTGTCTACATTAACCGTCTCAAACAGTTACTACCTCAAATGAAGATAGAAAATATTCGTGGTATAGGCTATAGACTTGTTTGCTAACCTACGCATAAATATCTTTATTTATTACTTTATAACAGTGAGTACATTCCTTACTATTTTATACTACCTTTTAGAAATTATAGAAATTCAAAATATTTTTTTACTTAGCATTTTCATGGGCTGCTTTGTAGTTCTCTCTGGTCTTTTTATCTCTAAATTAGCAGTTGACCCACTGAGTGAATATGTTAAAAATCTACAAAACCTCTCTAAAGAGACTCTTCATGAGCTAAACCTTCCCATAAGCACCATAAAATCAAATGCAAAAATGATAAGTAAAACTCTAAGTGATGAAAAAAGTTTAAAAAGAGTTTCTCGAATTGAGAGTGCATGCCAAATGCTAGAGCAGCGATATAATGAACTTGACTACATGATAAAAACTCAAACTCTCCAAGAAATTTACGAGGAGATTGAACTCGATATTTTACTCAAAGAGAGAGTTGAATTTTTAGAAGCACTCTACCCTCAAATCTCTTTTAACCTCAGCCTACAAAAGAGTAAAATATTGAATGATAAAATAGGATTAAGCAAAGTCATTGACAACATTATTGATAATGGGGTAAAATACTCAAAAAATTCGACTAAACTAGATATAGAGCTCAAAGGTAATACCCTCTCCATAAGAGATTATGGCTGTGGAATGGATGAAGTAGAACTACTCCAAATTTTTGACACATACTACCAATCTAACGAAAACATGAAAGGTTTTGGAATAGGTTTGAGTATGGTAAAAAGGTTTTGCGATACAAATGAGATAAAACTAAATTTTAAATCGCAAAAATATGAGGGTACTACTGTACTTTTACAATTTAAACAGATATAAGGAAAATTAAAAATGCAAGATGCAAACATAATACAATATGCAGAACAAGCTTTAGACTATGGGGTTATGGGTGTATTAATTTTAATGAGTGTTACTACTCTTTGGTTATTTATAGAGAGAATAATGTTTTACAAAAGTGTTCGTACAGAAGATTATGAGCATAGAGACAACCTAGAACTCGATTTAACAGACAATCTAGGAGTCATTAGTGCCATAGGGTCAAATGCTCCTTATGTTGGATTACTTGGGACTGTTGTTGGAATTATGATTACCTTTTACACTATGGGTGACGTTGGAGCAGTGGATGCTAAAAAAATCATGATGGGTCTAGCACTTGCACTTAAGGCGACAGCAATGGGCCTTTTAGTTGCAATGCCTGCAATTATTGCCTATACAATCACCCTACGTAAAGTTGAGAGAATTCTTACAAAATTTGATATAGCACAAGACACTAAAGCGAACTAAAATAATGGCAAAATGTAAAAAACTCAAAAAAAGATTTGATGAGATAAATGTCATCCCCTTCATTGATATCATGCTTGTTCTATTAGTAATGGTTTTAACGACAGCCACGTTTATAAAGCAAGGTGTTATCCCTGTTGATTTACCAGATGCTAAAGCGGCAACTAAAGAGGATGTAAAAAAAGAGATTACCATCTATGTAAATGCCAAAGGGGAGCTCTTTTTTGACAAAGAAAAAGTAGATGCAACCACGTTGGAGAGTAAACTTCAGTCTACTCCAAAAGATCAAACTATTGTTCTTCGAAGTGACAAAGAGTCTCGCTTTCAAGACTTTGTTACTGTTATGGATATTTTAAAACACTTAGGTCACGAACAACTCTACATAGTCACAAAAGAGTAAAGTAGACTAATAAGCTCTATCCATAAGCTTAAAGCGAGAGCGATTCACATCAATAGTAACTACTCTTTTATCCTCCTGCGATACAGAGGTGTTTACATCAAAAACTTTTTTCTCCTGCACCTCAATCTCATTAAAAAGTGTACTTGCTATAAAAAATAGCACCATAATAACAACTATACTCACATACAGCAAAACATAATTTTTTATATGTCCTGACTCAAAAGGATTTTCCATTTATACTCTTTTAAATTATTTTTGCAATTATATACTAAAAAAAAGTATTTTAATGCTACTATTTATCTATGTATTTTACAAATAAATTAAAACCATTTTTAAATAATCACAAATATAAAGAGAGTGAGCAGTTTTTAAAAGATAAAATCACTGTGCTAAACATTATTATACTCTTTATGGTTCCAACTATATCTTTATTTGCTATTTTTAGACTTATAGAAGCACAGTATATTCAAGCATTCGTAGATTCTATGTTAGTAGTAGCCATTATGTTTGGACATAAACTTCTTGCTAAAGATAAAAAAAATATCTATATTACCGCCAGAATAATACTTTTATTTGCTATTATCACTGTTCTTAGTGTTGTCATTAGAATGGATACTATAGATACTAGATTTACATGGGTAAGTCTTCTTATCTACCTTATTTATTATCTACTAGGTATAAAAGAGGGGCATAAGTGGTTTTTAGGTCTTATGGGGATTCTCATACTCTCTTTCACTTTTCATCTCATAAATATTTCTCTCTTATCTTTTATTATATTTCTCATTATTAATACTGTATTAGCTTTCTTCTTAGTTCAGTATGAAAATATAAAAAAACAGAGTGAAGCATACTTTTTAAATAATGCCAAACACCTTCACTTAGCTGTAGAAGAGAAGACTTCAGAGCTTAAAGAACAAAAAGAGATGCTAGAGTTACTTTTTGAGAAATCTTATGATGGAATTCTTCTTCTTGAAAATAAAAAAATCATAAAATGTAATGAAGCGATTATAAAAATGCTTCAGTATCAATCAGCTGATGAACTATTAAATTCACACCCATCAACACTCTCTCCAGAGTTACAGCCAGATGGAAGTAATTCAGTAGAAAAATCTAATGAGATGATACAAATATGTATAGAGAATGGTTCTCATAACTTTGAATGGGTACATAAAAAAGCAAATGGAGAAAACTTTTGGTGTGACATAACACTTACCTATCTTCATCTTAAAAGTGGTAACATAATCCACACTGTGTGGCGTGAAATATCTGATAAAAAAGCACTTGAAGCTGAAAATGCAAAAATGTACAATAACCTTGAATCAGAAGTAGAAAAAAGGACAAAAGAACTCAATGTTGCTATGCGTGCAAAAGGAGACTTCTTAGCAAATATGAGCCATGAAATCAGAACTCCACTCAATGCGATACTAGGTTTTATTACCCTCCTACGTAAAGATGAAAAAGATAAAAAGAGACAAAAATACTTTGATATTGTACATACTTCTAGTCATACTCTTATACGAATTATTAACGATATCTTAGACTTTTCAAAAATAGAAAACAATAAACTAGAGATAGAAAATAAAGAATTTAATATAGTTAAAGCATTTGAGGATGTACACCTTCTCTTCTTAGAAAAAGCTAAAGAAAAAAATATATCACTCACTCTCAATATTAATTTCAATACTCCACTGTATGTTTTAGGAGATGTCATAAGAGTCAAACAGATTATCTCTAACCTTATTAGTAATGCTATAAAATTCACAAAAAATAGAGGAAAAATAAAAATTGATTTATCATACAAAGATAGTTACTTAACCTGCAGTATTGAAGATAACGGAATTGGTATTTCCCAAGAAAACCTATCTAATATTTTCAACTCTTTTTCCCAAGCTGACACATCAACAACTCGAAAGTTTGGTGGTACTGGTCTTGGTCTTAGTATATCTAAACATTTAGTAGAACTTATGCATGGTTCTATTAGTGTCTCAAGTGAGATAAACAAGGGAACTATTTTTACATTTACAATAGAGCTGAAAGAGGTTGGTTCTAAAGTTACAAATCTACCTACTAACTTAAAAAGTATGCAAGAGTATCACTTTAACATTGAGAGTAAAATTCTTGTTGTTGAGGATAATAAAACAAATCAAATGTTAATGAAAATGCTACTTTTAGACTTAGACTTAGAGTGTGATATTGTAGAAAATGGCTTAGAGGCCTTAGATAGAGTAAAAAGTAAGGAGTACAATATTATACTTATGGATGAAAATATGCCTATTATGAATGGTATAGAAGCCACTAAAAATATTCGTGAACTAGGCTTTAAAAGCATTCCAATTGTTGCTGTGACAGCAAATGCCCTTAAAGGTGATAAAGAAAAATTCTTAGCTGCAGGGATGAATGATTATCTAAGTAAGCCTATCAATACTAAAGAATTTAAATTTATCTTAAATAAATATTTAAACTAAATTTCTTTATTTTTAAGAAGAGTATGTATAAAAAATGTTAAGATAATTGAAACTATTTAAGGAATGCTTATGCAAACGACAACTTTAAAGGGTAGTACAGTTAACTTGAGTGGAAATGAGCTCAATGTAGGTGACAAAGCACCTTCAGTTATAGCAACTGGAACTGATTTAAGTGATGTAGAGATTGGTGGAGCCAAAGATAAGATACAACTTATTATTACTGTTCCTTCTCTTGATACAGATACATGTGCAGCCGAAACTAGACGATTTAATGTAGATGTCAATAACTTAGATATTTGCGAGACTACAGTTGTCTCTATGGATTTACCATTTGCAGCAGATAGATTTTGTACAACAGAGGGTATAGAAAACTTAACCGTTGCATCAGACTATATAGACAAAGAGGTAAGTAAGGCTTATGGTATTTTAATGGCTGATAATAAACTGATAGGTCTAAGTGCAAGAGCTGTTTTTGTTATAGATAGAAGTGGTGAAATTGTTTATAAAGAAATTGTTCCTGAGGTTACTGATGAGCCGAACTACATGGCTGCATTAGAGGCAATTAAAGAGGCAAGATAAAGCCTGTTTAATATACTAAATTATGCAGTTGCAGTTACTTAGAGAATATATTAATCATTTTATAGAGTTGAATGATGAAGAGTGGAGAGAACTCTCTGCCCTTTTTACAGAAGTTCATTATAAAAAAGGAGAACATATTTATGGGGATTCCAATATTTCTCAATCTCTCTTTTTTATTATAGACGGTATTATTCGCTCCTACAAACTAGAAGAGAATGCCAAAGATTTCACATGGACTTTTCACTGTCTAAATATGGACACACTTAACCATCGTATGCTTATGGATATTGCTGTTGTTGACTATGTAAGTTTTACACATGAGACACCTGAAGAGTTAGCATTTGAAGCACTTACAGATGCAACACTTATAAAAATAGATAAAAAAGATTTGTTTGCCCTTTATGAGAGTTCCCCTAAATGGCAAAAGTTTGCAACAAAAATGGCAGAAGACTCTTATGCAATTATGAGAGAACGGACTTTTAACCTACTAACAAAGAGTGCAAAAAAGAGGTTAGAGCTTCTCAAAAGTTACTTTCCTGGAGTCTTTGAAAAAGATGTACTGATTGATCATATTGCATCTTACCTAGGAATTACAAGACAGTCTCTTAGTCGTTTACAAAGAGAACTAGAGTAAATAATCTCACTCCATGGAACAAATGTTCCCCTGCTCCTTTAAAGAATCAGCTATATTTCTTTTACAAAATGTAAAAGGATACACAGATGAAAAAAACACTACTAAGTTTAGCTCTTATAACAGGGCTACTATCAACTACAAATATTATGGCAGCAGATATGCAAAAAGCATATAAAATGAATACGAAACATGAACTTGTTCGTCCGACTAACTACAGAACATGGGTATATGTGGGGACACCTGTAACGCCTAATGAGCTTAACGGTGGTCATGCAGCATTCCCAGAGATGCATAATGTTTACATTGATCCAATGTCATATAAGATCTATAAAGAGACTGGAGAATTTAGAGAGGGTACAGTTATTGTTAAAGAACTTGTGAGTGTAGGTGCAACTGCCGCAGTAAGTGGAAAAGGCTATTTTGAAGGAGATTTTTTAGGTCTTGAAGCATCTATAAAAAGTAAAACTGATTTTCCTGATGAGCCAGGAAACTGGGCAATTTTTAGTTTTTCAGATATGAAAACAGGTATTTTAAAAGAGACTGCACCAGTATTACCAGCGGCTGCTTGTGTAGCTTGTCACCAAGCGAGTGCTGCTGATGATTTCGTATTTACCCAGTACTACCCTATTTTAAGTGCAGCTAAGGCTTTTGGAGAAAAAAATCCTGAGAATTCAGCAAAAAGATCTATTCAAAAGATGAAAAAGTAACTTACTATTATGAAAAAAGTTCTTACTTTTTTTATTTTTCTTTTAATTGTTATACAGTTTTATCGACCATATAAAAACTCTTTAGAGGGTATTGGTAACAATGACTTTTTCTCTAGAGAAAATGTTCCTAGTGATATAGCAAAGATTTTCAAAAAATCTTGCTATGATTGTCACTCAAATCATACGGAATATAGTTGGTATGATAATATTGCTCCTCTCTCATGGTATGTAGATAAAAATATAAAAAGAGCCAAATTTTCCCTTAATTTTTCAGAGTGGGGTAAATTCGAACCTTGGCAGAGACGTCTCTTTTTTCAAGGTGGCATTATTTATGATATTAATATAGATAGAATGCCACCAAAAAACTACTTAACAATGCATCCAGATGCAAAGATTTCTCCTGTTGAGAAAAAAAGTATACAGAGATGGATAGATAGTGTGGATCTATTAAAGGAGTAAAAATAAAAACAATAAAAAAAGAGCTTTTTAAACTCGCTTATAAAGAGAGTATCTCTTATAAAGCTGATATATTAGAAGTAACTTCAAAAGAAATCTCACTTATGCCAAAAATACTCCAAGAAGATTTTGATTCAAAAAGATACATACTTAGAAAAGGCTTCCCTGATTTTCCAAACTGTCCTTATGGCAATAGTTTTAAAATGTTAGGGTATGATACATATAATAATAAATATGTACGATTATCAAAAAGTATCTTAAAAGATACAGAATTAAAAATAGAAGAGTATAAGGAATGAAATGCAAGATATAGAGTTTATAAATAGCCGGTTTAACCCCGATATAACACCTTTTCACAACTTAGCTAAAGAGATGGCAAAAGCAGTAGGATATACAGCAGAATTAAAAACTGACAAACACTTAGCACAGCTACTTAGACTTAGAGTTGCACAAAAAAACGAGTGTTCATACTGTGTTATCTTACACTCAAAAACAGCTAGAGAAATTGGTATACATGATGCAAAAGTAGATAATATCTATTCATGGTATAACGGTGAACTCTACACAAAAAAAGAGAAAACAACCTTAGCATATTGTGATGTTTTAACTGATGGTATTAATAAAGATTTTCAGAGTTATCACGATGCATTAACAGAGTATTTCGATGAACAAGAGATAGCGGAAATAGCTGCCATAATTATAAATATGAACTTATGGTCAAGGCTTAAACTTGCACAGGGTGCAACACCTATACTAAAATAGCACCAAGGAGAAAAAGATGAAACTAAATAACCTAAACGAAGAAGAAAAAAGAGTTATAGTAAATAAAGGTACTGAACGTTCTTTTAGCGGAAAATATGTAGATATGAAAGAGGATGGAGTCTATGTATGCCGCCAATGTAATGCTCCACTCTTTACATCAAATGCAAAATTTGACTCTGGAACAGGCTGGCCTAGCTTTGATGATTCTATAAAAGGTGCGGTACTAGAGATTAATGATGCAGATGGAAGACGTACTGAGATTGTTTGTGCTAAGTGTAATGGACATTTAGGACATGTTTTTAAAGGTGAAAGAATGACACCTAAGAGTACTCGTCACTGTGTTAATTCTATCTCTTTAGACTTTGTTAATAAAGAATCATAATAGTGGAGTGGTATCTGCCAATAACAATAATTCCAGGTGTTGGATTACTTATAAACTCAACTATTACTCAGATTATGGCACTCAGTGCAGAGATAAATAATCTAGTATCAAAAAGTTGTAATAATTTTCAACACTCTATTGCAGATAAGAAGATTAGGCAATTAACTCTGCTTACACGAGCGAACTCATTTTTATATATGAGTGTCGCTTTTTATGTTTTTTCAGGAATATTGGGAGTAGTTACAGAGGCAAATAGCACCTATTCTCTTCCAAATTTGGCTTTATATATAGGAACTCTTTCTATATTTACAGCTCTTATTCTACTCAATATTTATGCTCTTAAGGCAGTTAAAATCCGTCAAGAGCAGTTTGAGCATAACGAACACCATTAAAGATTAATGGTGTTTACATCATTCCTGGCATACCCATTTGTGGAGGCATTCCAGCATCTCCAGCAGCGGCTGGAACTTCTTCTGGTATCTCATAGATAGCAGCTTCAGTTGTAAGAAGCATAGACGATACAGAGACCGCATTTGTAAGAGCTACACGAGCCACTTTAAGTGGGTCAATAATTCCAGCTTCAAACATATCTACATACTCACCAGTAGCGGCATTAAAACCTATGGTCTCACTCGCTGCACTCTCAACAGTGTTAACTACAACACCAGTATCAAAACCTGCATTTTGTGAAATCTGTTTGATAGGAGCTTTAATAGCACGAAGTATAATCTCACAACCAATTTTCTGGTCACCCTCTAATTCAAGGTTTACCTTTGCAGCAGCACGAACAAGAGCCGCACCACCACCGATGATAATTCCCTCTTCAACAGCAGCTTTAGTAGCACTTAGTGCATCATCAACTCTATCTTTTTTCTCTTTCATCTCAGTCTCTGTAGCTGCACCAACTTTGATTACTGCAACACCACCAGAGAGTTTTGCAAGACGCTCTTGAAGTTTCTCTTTGTCATATTCACTAGAAGTAGCATCTATCTGAACTTTAATCTCAGCAATACGAGCCGCAACCATCTCATCAGAACCTGCACCATTAACAATAACAGTATTGTCTTTGTCAATGATTACACGAGAAGCTTGCCCTAATTGTGAAATATCTGCACCCTCTAATGTGTGTCCTGTCTCTTCAGAGATTACAATTCCTTGAGTTAAAACAGCGATGTCAAGTAACATAGCCTTACGTCTGTCACCAAAGCCTGGTGCTTTAACAGCACTTATGTTTAAAACACCACGAAGTTTGTTTACAACTAAAGTAGAGAGTGCTTCGCCCTCAACATCTTCAGCAATAATAAGAAGTGGACGAGAAGTTTTTTGAACCTGTTCTAAAACTGGAAGTAAATCTTTGAGTGAAGAGATTTTGCTATCGCAGAGTAAAATCCAAGGATTTTCAATCTCAGCAACCATTTTTTCTGCATTTGTAATAAAGTAAGGACTTAGGTAACCACGGTCAAACTGCATACCTTCAACAACATCAAGTTCATCAGAAATTCCTTTAGCCTCTTCAACAGTAATCACACCATCTTGACCTACTTTGTCCATAGCTTCTGCAATCATATCACCAATATCACTATCTGAATTTGCAGAAATAGTAGCTACTTGAGCTATATCTTTTTTACCATTAACAACTTTAGAAGCATCTTTGAGGTTTTCTAAGATTACAGCACAAGCCTTATCCATACCACGTTTAACTTCAACTGGATTTGCACCAGCAGTGATATTACGAAGACCCTCAGAAAATATTGAGTTTGCTAAAATAGTAGCTGTAGTTGTACCATCTCCAGCCTCATCAGCAGTATTTGATGCTACCTCTTTTACAAGTTGCGCTCCCATATCTTCTAGTTTATCTTTTAGCTCAACTTCACGAGCAACTGAAACACCATCTTTTGTAAGTACTGGTGCTCCATAACTTCTCTGAATAAGCACGTTACGACCACGTGGGCCCATTGTTACTTTTACTGCATCTGTTAGTTTTTGAACTCCACGAGCAAGTGCATTTCTTGCTGTATCTGAAAAAATTATCTCTTTACTCATCTGTTTATCCTATAATCCCAAAAATATCTTCAACATCTAAAACAATGTATTTAGTTCCCTCAAATGAAACCTCATTTCCAGCATATTTACCAAAAAGAACTTCATCAGTATCTTTTAATTCAGATACTTCTTTACTCACTGATACAACTGTACCACGCGATGGTTTTTCTTTTGCATTATCGGGAATAATTATTCCTGACATTGTCGTAGTAGCTTCTTCTACACGCTTTACTAAAACTCTATTTCCAAGTGGTTGAAAGTTCATTTAAATTCCTTGTCATTTATGAGCGGAATTTTACCATAATTGGTTTAAGGGAACCTCTAAAATTTTAACCTTCTCATAGGTTCCCTTAATATTAAACTACTCTGGAGGAAGTATTATTTTAAACTCTACACCATCATTTTTGTTTTCTACTAGTAAGTGTCCACCACTATGCTCTTCAACCATTGTTTTAGACATATACAGACCCAGTCCACTACCATTTTTTTCTTCTTTAGTTGAGAAATAAGGGTCAAAAATATTTTTTAAAATATCATCAGGAATTCCACCACCATTATCTAAAAGGGATATTACATAATTTTTATTTTCTAAATATGTGCTTATTACTATTTTTGGTTTTTCTATACTTTTTTCCATAAAATTATCTTCGGAATTCTTTAGTATATTTAATATAACCTGCATCATCTCATTTTGGTACATATCAACAGCTTCATTGCACTCAAAATTAGTTTCTAAATATATCCCTTTTGACTCAAGTGAACTTTTTACAATTTGCAATGCACGATGAATAGGTATTGTTACCATAACAGATTCTTTACTTTTATCTGGTTTAAAGAAGTTTCTAAAATCATCAATAGTAGCAGAAAGGAACTCAACATACTGGTTAATACTTCCATGTTTCTTTTCTAAAAACTCTAGTAGTTGGTTAACCCCTTCTCTTTTATCTAAATCAAATTTTCCTAATGCTAATTTCGTTTGTACACTAAAAACAGCACTACTAATAGCTCCAAGAGGCTGTCTCCATTGATGTGCTATCATACTAATCATCTCACCCATCTGTGCTAAACGGCTCTGCTCTAGTAAGAGTTTCTCTTTGTCTTTAATCTGTGTCAAATCTTGAATTGTAGAAATTCTTAATTTTATCCCATTTCTAATAATATTTTTACCACTTGCCAGGGTAGGAAAAACTTCTCCATTTTTTTTCTGAAATACCATTTCGTGAGTCTTATTTTTCTCTTCGGCTAAAATTACATTTAAATTTGCTTCTTCATAAGATGGTACAAAGTTGAAAAGTTTTCTTCCTATAATCTCTGTTTTATGTCGACAACCAAGAAGTTCAACTCCCGATTTATTAATATCTAAAATTTTCTTATTAATATCGGAAATAATAATACCTTCCATTGTTGCATCTAGCAAGTTTTGAAAGCTATCTACAGACTCTTGAAGGGTTAAATTTTTATTTTCCAACTCTTCAGTAGCATCTGATATTTTTCTCTCCAAGGAAGTATTTAAAAAGACAATTTCCTCTTTTTGCATTATCGATTTATCCATATAACTATATATTTTAAATGCTGTTGGAAGTGCTATAAAAAGGTAAAAAGCCAACGACCCCATTAAGTAATAAAATACTTCACTTGAACCAAATATTAAGAGACCAGCCATCACACTAAGGCTCAGTGTTGTTATAAAAATAAAAACTGCATGAAAAACAGATGTTAATCTAGAAATTGAACCAGTCATAATACCAAAGAGTATAACAACCATAAATATAATATGAGTTTCATCTGCATATTTAATAACTAAAATAGTTGATGCACCCCATAAAAGTGAACTTAGAAAAACGACAAATAAGTATATTGAGAGAAGTTTGGTGATTTTTTCATCGGATACAGTAAATAAATCAGTAGAGATTTTTGAAGTAATTTGTATACGCATTGCATAGACCAAAAGATGCATAAAAATCCAAATCAAAAGTATATTTTGAGGAATAATATTTTCAAATATAAAGTAAAAAAGAACTGGTCCTAAAATACTAATAAAAATAGTCGCTATCTTCGCATCAAAAAGTAATTCTATAAGTTCACGGTTGTAATCTAAACTAGTAAGTGTTCTTAACATACTTATCCTTATTTACGATAATTTATCGAAAATTTTTCTAAACTCATCATGAATTCCTACAAAAACATTGATCAACTTAGGATCAAAACTTTTTGAACCCTCTTTTACAATAATTTTGACCGTCTCTTCATGTGTAAAACCATCTTTATAAACTCTTTTACTTCGTAAGGCATCGTAAACATCAGCAATAGAAACAATTCGTGCTGAGAGTGGTATCTTATTACCAACTA
>Ga0256826_1001003_pt1 | contig 17536 bp, 13 predicted proteins | sample CV79metaG_FD_185975 | JGI IMG/M metagenome (GOLD analysis project Ga0256826, IMG submission 185975) | Hydrothermal vent microbial communities from East Pacific Rise, Pacific Ocean - CV79 | ecosystem: Environmental > Aquatic > Marine > Hydrothermal vents | place: Pacific Ocean: East Pacific Rise...
CATGTACAAAAACAAGACTTACTTGAAACTGTTGAAGTTTATCACCCCATGTCGGTTCCCACCAATGCATAGCAGTAGTGATATAAATAATAGTGTATTGAGTTATGCTTTTCTAGACTCTCTTCTCTTTACACAAAATATGTGGCATCAACACGGTATATTTGTTCATACTCTTCGTGTGACATACTATACTCTTAAAGCTGGTGATTTTAAAATGTTTGCAGCTGGTCTACTGCACGACATAGGAAAGCCATCAACGGCGTTTAAAAAAGATGAAGAAGATTTTGAGTTTAATGAGTGGAGTTTTACAGACCATGAAGAGAGAAGTTACCAAATCATTAAAAACTGGCCTTTTATAAGTGAATATACTAAAAAACTAGTTCGTTATCATTATTTAATCCGAGATATAAAAAAGTCTAAAAAAGAGGACTTAGAACGTTATGTTCAAAAACAAGCAATCTGGGATAGTTTGGATAATGAGATGAAAAAAGATTTACATAAGTTCTTATCTTATGATGATGCAGGAAAGGGAAAAAAAAGAAGAGAGTAGTTATAATCATTTTATGAAAAAAATAGCTCCATATCTTATAATTATTGTATTTATCGCCCTTATAATTACCATTTTCTTATCACTTGCGAAGGTGCAACATATGGTTGTCATTAAAGAAGGAAATCTACAAAGAGTTCCTCTCCCTATAGAACTGAAAAAGTACCAAGACAGTGATTGTGGAATGGTCATTGAAGATATGACTTATGTTTCTGAGGTCATCGCACCAAATGGAAAAACTTGGTTTTTTCATGATCATGGAGGCTTTATTCATTGGTTGGATGATAAACCTTTTAAAGATGAAGCACTTATATGGGTTATGAGTATAGATACAAAAAAATGGATAAATGCAAAAGATGCTTACTACTCTGTAGACGATATAACACCTATGGGTTACGGATTTGGTGCATATGAAAATAAACAAACTAAATTTATAAGCTTTGAAAAGATGCGTTTAAAGATGCTTCGAGGTGAAACTATGAATAACCCAAAAATCAGAAAAAAACTTTTAGGTCTATAATGGAAACAGTTAATATATTTACTATCATTAGTATCGCATTTCTAGGTTCATTTGGTCACTGTATAGGGATGTGTGGCGGAATAGTTGTTGCATACTCAACAATAAAGATAAACCCAAAGTCTTCAAAAGTTTCTCAGAGTGTAGCACATCTACTCTACTCGTTTGGTCGCGTTTTAACATACACTATTTTAGGTGCAATGTTTGGTGCTTTAGGTGGGGTAGTACTGTTCTCAAATAATGCAAATGGAATCTTACTTATTGTCGCGGGTATTGCGATGATACTTGCCGGACTCTCTTTAATGGGAAAAATAAAATTCTTAACTCTTATAGAACACTCATTTTCCTCTTCAAACTTTTATAAAAATACATTTAAAAAAGTACTTCACTCAAAGTCCAATGTTAGTTTCTTTCTGCTTGGTATGTTAAATGGACTTCTTCCATGTGGTTTTGTCTACTTTTTTGCCATAACAGCAGCAAGTACAGCTGACCCATTATATGGTGCTATGGTAATGGCTATCTTTGGAATGAGCACTATACCTGCTATGTTTGGTGTTGGTTTTTTAACTTCCCTTGCTTCTGCAACAAGCTTTAGAAATATGATGATGAGTCTCTCTTCAGTAGCTGTCATCCTCTATGGAGCATTTACGATTTACAGTGGATATGAATATATTCAAAATCCAAGTAAGACATTACGGGATTGTCATAAATGAAAAAAGTAATACTCTTTTCATTGGTATTTATATCACTTCAAGCTTCTCCTCCAATGATGCTTGGAAGTGGTAACTCTGTTGTTCCTCACGATAAAGATTACTATACACATAGCCTCTCTTCACACGATGTCCAGATGATATTTACAAAAGATAACATGGCGTTTGCACAAGAAGCAGCAGATATTGAAAAACCTTTACATATTGACTACGAGAAGTTTTTTGATTGGAAGTTAGATGAGACACTCTATGTTGGTCTTATATCGGACTATAACCAGATAGCAAATGGTTTCTCTACTCAGTGGCCAAACAATAGACAGATAAACTATGTAGGTGGTACACAATTAGTAGACTATTTTACTACAACTTCGTGGTTAGATACACTACTCTATCATGAAAGTGCCCATAACTATCAGGCAAATATAAAGGGAAGTGTTGTCTCCCGTACCTTACATTCTGTTATTGGTAATGGAAGTTTTATCATTCCTCTTCCTATTGTTACTCCAAATATTTTTGAAAACTCATTTATGTTAGAGGGAAATGCTGTTCTAAATGAGTCATGGCATGGTAATGGAGGGCGTCTTTATAGTGGTCGCTTTAAGGCAGAAACTATTCTTCAAGCTCGTGCTGGAAATATAAACTCATCTTATGTTTATAACTCAAAATTAGGTTTTCCTTATGGAGAAATAGTTTATATTCAAGGTGGATTTTATAATCTCTATATGGCTGAAAAATATGGTTTAGAAGGTATTAATAGTTACTTTAAATTTCATTCAGAAGATTGGTGGTGGCCATTTCGTACTAACTGGAGTATGCAAGATGCTGTTGGAAAAAATTTTGAAAAAACTTTGTATGATTTTGCAAATGAGCAGAAGAATTTAGCAAAGAATTTTACTCTTGCTAAAGGTAAGCATCTTCTTTCATCACAATTTTTTTCCTCTCTTGGAAATTCAAATGATGAGATCTTTTTCATAACAAATGAAACAGGAGTTAGAACCCCCGAACTCATTGTTATAAATAAAAAGACAAAAGAGCTTCGTAAAGATAGAAGTAGTTGGAAGAGTGGAAAAGTTATAAAGGTTGATGGTGAGTACTATACACAAGGAAGTGCACACACCTCTCCTCTTAAAATATACCAAGGATTGTTCTCTGATTGGAAATTTATTAAAGAGGGTACAGAATCAAAGATGGTTCAAGCTTATCTTTCTGATGGTAGAGATGTATACTTTGATGTTCCATCTTCTTACTCTCAACCACAACTTTATGTAGGAGATAAGTTTTACGATCAAGTGAATTCCTCGGTTATAGTTGATAAGCAAGATAATATGTATTACTTTAAACAAGATGCTAAAACAAGAACACTATACAAAAATAGAACACCACTTTTCTCTTATGAAGGCTTTTATGGTTTAGTGAGTGATGTAGACTCTAAGGGTGGTGTTTACTTTGTAGCAAATTCTGAACTTGGGACTACTCTTTACAAGTATGAAGATACAAAAGTGACTCGTGTGAGTAGTGCCGATAATGTTATAGAAGCAAGACTTATAAATGATGATGAGCTTTTAGTAGCAGCTATAAGTGAGAAAGACTATTATTATGTAATAAACAAACAAGAGAGTATAGATCAACTACCGTATGAAACAAAACTATTTTTTGAAGATGAAGAGTACTATGGTGAATATAAGAAGAGTAATGTTGAGAAGTTAGAGCTTAATGATGACTACTATTCTGTCTTAGATATGCACTATAGTGGAACAGATTTTTATATAGCTGATGATTCAGAATCTGGTGTAACCGGTTCTTTAAATATAAATTTTGGAGATCCCCTTTCTCAAAATTCGGCAAATATTTTTATACAAAGAGATGATGCAAATGTAACTATTGCAGGAGTAGGATACTCAAACTCTCAGTATCTACTAGAATATAGTGTTACTGCTTATAGTGTTCTAGATAAGGGTACAAGAGAGGATGTACGAGATAATGGTATTATAGCTAATGCTTCTCTTCCATTTTTGCAAGTGGGTTATTTCTACGGAGCACTTGGGGCTAGTTACTTTCAAGATTATGATACAGCTTCTAGAGAGCCTGTGAGTGGAAGTCTTACTCTATATAGATCCGAATATTTTGGTGCTAGTATGTTTAGTAATTGTCTTAACTATTTAAAAATTTATGCTGTTAAAGAGAGAGGAGATATCATCGCTGGTGGAAAATATATGTTTGAACATGACCTTCCCTCTGAGTTTTATATAGGAATTAAAGCAAAGCACTCTAAAACAGATAATAACTCGTGGTTAGGTGATAGAGGGGTGAAAATGACTAATCTAATGGTAGATGAAGATATGGATCCCTCAACTATAAGTATGCCAAGTTTAGATAGCTCTTTTTATGCTAAAAGTGTTTCTTATGGTGAAGTGAATCTTGCAAAAGTCATAAATCTTTCAGCATACTTTTTTACATTTCCTTTTTCTCTTCAAAGAGAAGCTGTATATGCAAAGTATAGATACTATAATATAAAAGATTTTTCGTCAGATATACATCAGATAAATGAAATAACAGTAGGTTTTACTCTCTCAACTGTATTTTTAAATTCATTATCTCTTCCAATTAGTCTTGAGCATATTCATACTGACTCCGATCTTACAGTAAATAAAGATAAAATCAGATTTGTTTTAGGTACGACTTTTTAGGGAGTAAATGTTTTTTGAGCTATAATAAATAAAAATAATTTATTAAGGCTCAAGTCCATGAAAAGTTCTATTATCGAAAGTATAAAATCACTTCCCCCTCTCTCTAAAACAATAATGGACATAAATAGAGTTTATGCAGATGAAGAAGCTGGTATAAATGACTTAGCCAAGGTTATCGAACCCGATCCAATGATCGTTGCAAATCTTCTTAAAACTGCTAACTCTCCTCTTTATGGTTTTGGTAAAGAGATACGAAATGTTGCTCAAGCTGTAAGTCTTTTTGGTATGAGTATGACTCGTTCTATTGCACTTGGAAATTCAGTTCGTAAATTGTTAAATGTTGACATGAAACCTTATGGTGTTACAAGTGATGAGTTCGCAGATGTATCAGCAAAGCAAGCAAAATTAATGCTTAGTTGGTATAACACTATTGATAAAGAAAAAGCAGATAAGTTATATCTTGCAGCTTTTTTACAAGAGACTGGAAAAATTCTTATATCGAGTGATATTATTCAAGAAGATGAAGATGTAAGTTTCAAGTCTGAAATAGATATGTCAAATAACATCGCACAAGTTGAAAAGACTTATGTTGAGGTTACTACCTCTGAAGTTACTGCTGCTGTTTTTGAACACTGGGGCTTTAGTAAAGAGTTTGTAGAGATGATAAAATATGCAGACAATCCAGCCATGGCTCCGGAAGATATAAGAGAGTACTCAACAGCTCTTAACATTATAAAGACCATAATTCCTATAAACAAACCATTTTCAGATCAGTCTATAAACTTTGGACTTAGAAAGGCTAGAGATGCAGGGTATGACTATGAAGTTTTAGAAGATATGCTTGATGATATTCTTGATACAATGGAAGCTAATTAATGAATAAAACAGTTACAATTATAGACACTTTTGGCTTCTTTTTTAGAAGCTTTTATGCACTTCCTCAACACTTAAAGAACAAAGATGGCTTTCCAACTGGACTCTTAACAGGGTTTACAAATTTTATCTCCACTCTCCAAAAAGATCACGATAGCGACTACATTATCTTTGCTATAGATACTAAAGGCGATACATTTCGTAATGAGATAGACCCTAACTATAAGGCAAACCGTTCAGCTCCACCACCAGAGTTGAGTATGCAACTTCCAGTAGCTATAGAGTGGATAGATAAGATGGGCTATAAGACTCTTGGTATGAGTGGCTATGAAGCTGATGATATGATAGCTACTGTAACTCATTTAGCACAAGCTAAAGGCTACAAAGTTCGTGTAGTTTCACATGACAAAGACCTTTACCAGCTTATAGATGATGAGAAAGAGACTATTATCATCGATGCGATTAAGCGCAAAACTATGGATGAAAAGGCATGTTTTGATAAATATGGCGTTACCTCTAAGCAGTTTATAGATTATCAATCTATTCTTGGAGATAGTGCAGATAATGTTCCTGGTGTGAAAGGTATAGGAAAAGTGGGTGCTGAAAAACTTTTAGTAGCCTATGGTACTCTCGATAATATTTATGCAAATGTAGAAGAAGTAAAAGGTGCAAACCAGAAAAAGCTTATAGCTTCAAAAGAACAGTGTTATATGTCAAAAGAGTTAGTAACTCTAAAGCGTGATGTATTTGACACTATAGACTTTGAAGAGTATAAGATGGATATAGAAAATCCATTTCTAAATATCTACGATGAGTTAGTGCAGTATGAGCAAAATGCAGTTCTTCGTGTACTTCATGCTAAAAATCAAGTGAGTGATTTTAAACGCCAAAATGCAGAGGCTAGTGTTGCAGTGGTAGAAGAGCAAGACTATAGTGTTAAGCTAGAGTTTAAAGCGACACTCTTAACAGATGTTAAAGAGTTAAATGCAGTTCTCTCAACTTTAACTGCTCAAACAGTTGTGGCATTTGATACTGAAACAACAGGACTTGACTACGAAAAAGATAAGCTTGTAGGTTTTAGTTTCTGTCTCAATGATACAGAGGCTTACTATGTGCCTTTTGCTCACTTCTACCTAGGTGTTCCTGAGCAGATAAATGAAGATGAGATTAAATCTGCTATACGAAAAATATTTAACTCCAAAGTAGTTGGGCATAACATTAAGTTTGATTTACATTTTGTAAGTAGATTTTTAGAAGATGATACTCTTGTGGCTTATGCAGATAGTATGATACTTGCATGGCTTATAAACTCAGAATCAGCCCTAAGTCTTGATAAACTAAGCGATAAGCTTCTAGGTCACAGTATGGTGGCATTTAAAGATACTGTAAAAAAAGGTGAGACTTTTGCAGGAGTTGAGTTAGAAGATGCTTGTAAATATGCAGCAGAAGATGCTTATATAACAGCAAAACTCTATAATCTTTTTCTTGACAAGCTAGAGCTTCAGAGTGCAATGCACCTCATAGAAGAGTCTCGTGATGTTGAGTTTCCATTTATAAATACACTTTTAAAGATGGAAAAAGAGGGTATAGAAGTTGATGGTGCATTTTTAGAGACTTTTCTAAGTGAGGTAAAAGAGACTCTTTCAGGTTTGACTGCAAGTATCCATACTTTAGCTGGAAGTGAGTTTAATATAAACTCTACAAAACAGCTTGGTGTCATCCTTTTTGAAACACTAGGACTTCCTGTAGGTAAAAAGACAAAAACAGGTTACTCTACTGATGAAAAGGTTTTAAATGGGCTAAAAGATAAGCATGAGATAATTTCTAAACTTTTAGAGTATCGTGAGGTTCATAAACTCTCATCAACTTACTTAGAGCCACTCTTAAAACTAAGCCGTGAAGATGCTAAGAGCCGTATTCATACCTCTTTTGTTCAGACAGGAACAGCGACAGGACGATTAAGCTCTAAAAATCCAAATCTTCAAAATATACCAACACGAACGCCATTAGGTGCAAAAATTCGTCAGGCATTTGTAGCAGGAGAGGGTAAAAAACTTATAGGTATCGACTACTCTCAGATAGAGCTTCGTCTACTAGCACACTACTCACAAGATAGTGTTTTAGTGGATGCCTTTAAAAATGACAAAGATATTCACCTTCAAACTGCCATAGCTCTTTTTGGTGAAGAGGAAGCTCCTGCTAAACGTGCTATAGCTAAAACTGTAAACTTTGGACTTCTTTATGGAATGGGACCTAAAAAACTGAGTGATACTCTTGGTATAACAACTAAAGAGGCAAAAGAGATAATAGAGAAGTACTTTGACTCTTTTCCTACGGTTAGAACTTACTTTAGAAGCATAGTGGACACTTCTAAAGAGCAGGGCTATGTGGAGACACTTCTTAAACGCCGTCGCTATTTTGACTATGAAAATGCTACACCTATGTTTAGAGCCGCTTACGAGAGAGAGTCTGTAAACTCTGTTTTTCAAGGGAGTGCAGCTGACCTGATTAAACTCAGTATGAATAAAATTCATACTCAAATAATTCAAGAACAGTTGAATGCTACAATGTTACTTCAGATACATGATGAACTTATTTTTGAAGTGGATGCGAGTGAAGCAGAAGAACTAGGAGCTAAGTTTAGAGAGACTATGGAAGAGATTATGGTCTTAAATATTCCTCTTAAAGCAAGTCTAAATATTGGTGAGAACTGGAGTGAGTTAAAGTAATCAGTAGAGTTACTTTTTAGTCATCTTATAAAGAAAGCTAAAAACCTCTGCGATTGCTTTATACATCTCAGCTGGAACTTCTCTATCTATATCTAGTTTTGAGAGCAGTTCTACTAAGTCTTCATCTTTTTTAATGGGAACATCATGAAGTTTAGCTATTTTTATGATGTTTTGAGCTGTAAAACCTTCCCCTTTTGCAGTTACCTTTGGTGCACTACTAGTTTGGGCATCATATTTGAGTGCGACTGCTTTTTGTTTCATGCTTTTACCTCAAAACCAACTGCTAATTCACTGAGATGAGTATCGTAAGAGCTTGCAGTTTTGGTGTCATCCAAGAAACGAATCTCATTTGTCATGATTCCTACACTATGGAGTTGCTGTCTAAGCATAGGAAGGTTACTTTTAAGTATCTCTTTAAACTCACTATTTTCTGCTGAAATATTTATGTTGAGTTGATTACTTTCAAACATACCAAGACGAAGTTTTAATGAACCATACTCTTTTAATTGAAGCTCTATATCTGTAAAAAACTTATTGTCTTTTGCTTTTTTTAGACTAATATTCCCATCTTCTAAAGCTTCCCAAGAGTAGGGTATATAGAGTGAAGTGGCATTTGAGAGATGTGAAACAAGTTGATGGTAGTCAATTTGTAAAGAGAGTTTATCTATATGCTTGAGTAGCTCTTGTTTGTTTGGATGGTTTGATGCATTGATCTCTTCATGAGTTTTAAGCAAAATAGCTTTTATGTCATGTGAAAGCATCTCTTTTAGCTGTGTTTGGTTTTGTAAGAGTTCAGGTTTGTTTAGTGTGTTTATTTTTCCAAGAGCTGTTTTTGTATCTTTTGAAAAAAGAATATCATTAGGATTTATGCTTTTATCTAGATTCGAATTTATTCTTTGATGGAGCTGTTCTGTAGTATTTTGTACTTTTTTGCTTAACTCTGTAAGAGTTGAGAGGTCTACTTTTGTGTTTTTAAGTAGTTCTCCCTGAGATATATTTTTAAACAAATCACTTGATAGTAGCTCTTTAAGTTGAGTGTTTATAAGTTTTACATTTGGAAGTTTTGTCTCTTGTAAGCTTTTAGATAGCTCACTTAAGAGCTGTTTTATCTCTACTCTTGGAGTCTCTATATTTTTAAGTTTACTCTCTAAAAAAATACCACTATTTTTAATTTTACTAGTTAAACTTTTTTCACTGATATCTTTGATATCACTCAAAAAAGTTCTTAACTGTTTCTCCAAGGGAAGAGGGTTTTTGTCTTGTTTTAGCAGTTGGTGTAGCTCTTTTACACTACTCGTAATACTACCTAGTTCTTTAAATGTTGGATTGTTTTTTATAAGAGAGAGAAGAGTTTTATCAGCTGTAGAGTTGTTAGAACTCTCTTTAAGTAGATTGTTTAAAATTGATTTTAAATCCTTTCCCATTGAGAGCTTTTCTATCTCTGTAGGTGATGCAGTTTGAAGTACCTCTTTGAGAGCCTTATTTGTATTTGGAAGAATGATATTAAGTGTTTTATTTGTGTTTATGTTTATCATGAATTTAAGTATATCATTTTTTGCTATAATACAGCAATTTATAAAATAAAAAGTGATAAATAATGAAACAAAAAACAGATAAGATTTTAACTATATGGCATAAACATTTTGAAGATGAAGAGAATCAGTACTCCGAATATGAGAGTTCAGATATAGAGTACTTTGTAGGTTGTATGCTTTATAACCATTTTGCATTTTCAAAAGCTTTAGAAAACTTAAAAACAATGGATTTAAGTTATGATTTTTTATCCTCTTGTGGTGATGAATATGATGAGATAGAAGCGATAGTTAAAACAATAGAGTTTAAGAGTGAAGAAGAGAAACTTAGTTTTTTACAATCTTTTATTAAAGAGTCACAATCTAAGTATAGCAAATCTGAACTTTATCTCCTAAATAGGCTAGAGAAGCATATACAAACACTAGCAGATATATTTAGTGGTTCTATGTCTGTTAATCATGTGGATTTTCAAAATCCACTCTATAGATAGATGCTTCAAAAGTACCTTATAACCTCAAGGGAGTTCTACTCAGACACTCCTGCCGTCTTTAGAAAAATCTTGCATGAGCAGTTTGTAAAACACCTCCCCCAATATGCTCTGTATAGAGATAAAACAAATCCAAACTATGGGAGTCAAGCTGAACACTTTGTTGAAGTTTGTGCACAGTTCGAGACTGTAAATGCCATTATCCATGGCAATGTAGAGTTGGCGTTTAAACTTAGAGCTTATGGCGTTCACTTAACCTCACAGCAGTTTGATGAGATAAAAAAGGCTAAAGAACTTGGGCTTAAGGTCATTGTAAGTACACATACTAAAGAAGAGGTAGTAGAAGCTGAGAATCTAGGGGCAGACTATGTTACCTATAGTCCAATCTTTGCAACACCAAACAAGGGTAAAGCAAAGGGAGTTGATGATTTACAAGAGCTACTTAGTTTAGTAAAGATAAAAGTCTTTGCACTTGGGGGAATAGTTGAAGATGAACAGATTGAAGCTATCTCCAAAACTAACTCTTTTGGTTTTGCATCGATTCGTTACTTCTATGCGTAGTTTATAGAAGTTTCCCAGCTAGAAAACCACTAGCAAAACTCCACTGAAGATTATACCCTCCACAAGGGCCATCAAGGTTCATAACTTCTCCACAAAAATAGAGGCCATTTATAAGTTTACTTCTCATAGTTTTAGGGTCTATCTCTTTGAGACTTATCCCACCACGAGTTATCATCGCCATTTTGAAACCATCATGTCCTGTTATAGTAAGAGGTGTCCAAGCTAAAAGGCTTATGAGTTTTGCTCTTGCCTTGCCAGTTACTTTTGAGAGAGTGGCGTTTAAATCAACATCTGCCATCTTACAGAGTTCTAAACTCAATGCATGTGGAAGTAGAGTAGAGGTAAGTTCTACTATTGTGAATTTTGGATTTTTGAGGGCTTTGTCTTTAAAATATCTTGTAATCTCATCTTCATTCATCCCTTTTGTAAGGTTTAAAAGAAGAGGTACTTCCCCATATTTTTTGAGAAGTGGTGTCACTTCTCTTGCAAAATCTAAAACTACCGGGCCACGTATGCCAGATTTTGTAAAAATAAGGTCACCTTTTGCTCGAAGTTTTTTATGTTTTTTTAGATTAACTCTTAGTTCGACTTTTGCTATAGTATCTGCTCTACATTCACTGACCCAAGTCTCTTTAGTCTTTAGTGGCATCATAGCAGGGCTAAGCTCTGTTACCTTATGTCCTAACTCCTCAGCAAGAGAGTAACCATCTCCCTCAGCACCTAGTATAGGATAACCTAGACCACCAGTAGCTATGACCACATTTTCTGCCTTGTATGTCTTGTTTTGTGTTTTAACACCATCCACTTTATTACTTGTCAAAAGTAAACGTTCAACTCTTTGGTCTGTTAAAATATCAACTCCTAGAGTTTGCATTTCATCTTTGAGTGCAGAGATAATGGTGCTAGAAGAGTGAGAAATTGGGAAGATTCGAAAACCATCAGGAGCATGAGTCTGGACTCCTATTTCATCCATAAAGAGTACTAATTCTTTGTTGTCAAATACAGCTAAAGCATCTTGCATAAAACGTCCATCTCTACCAAACGCCAACATGAAATCTTCATTACTTAAAGTATTCGTTAGATTACAGCGACCACCACCAGTAGCCTTGAGTTTTGATGCGATGTTAGAGAGTTTTTCAAGTACTAATACTTTTTTTCCATCTCTGGCCGCCATAATAGAAGCAATAATACCAGCAGCACCAGCACCAATGATAATTGAGTCATAATTTTTTATTGTCATACTCTAATTGTAGTAAAAAAAATAAACTGTTTGATAAATAGAGCTTATCTTAAGTAAAAAACTAAGATAATTACATTAATGAGAATTAAAATAATATATAATCACTGCTAACTCACTGAATACTCACTTTTATATAGTATAATCTTATTTAACAACTAAGGGGAACTATTTTGATCAATAAAGATTTAACAACTTTACTCAATGCTAATTCAATGATAATTGACAGTGGTGGCAAAGCTGGAAAAATGACTTTTTTATTTTATCTGATTAACTTTTTTTATAAAGATAAGGCAATCATTTTCACACCTCAAGAGAGTTATCTATTTAACAGAAGAGTTGATGCACTCTCTTCACAATATCTTCAATTTAAAAACTTGAGAGATAATGTTACACCCTATTTTTTAGATGAAGAGTGGAATTCACTTAAACAAAAATATGGATATGAATTTTTTCTAGAAGAAATTCTACATATTATTAAAACATCTGATGAAAATGTTATCGTTATGCATAGAATGGGTGAATTTTTTGAATTTCAAGACCGTTATGAGATAGAAAATATTTATAAGACACTGATTAAAACAGCTATAAAATATGATAAAAAAATGATTTTTTTAGTAAATAATAAAAATGAAAATTATGAATATATACGTCGTATTGCAGAAGAGTTCACTGATATTTCTGTTAACATTACAAATAACGAGAAAAATGAACGTCTATTAAACATAAAAGATGTTTTACAGCATAAAGAATACCCTCTAATGCATTTTAAAATTCATAAAGAAAATTTTATTTTAGACTTATATGAAAAAGATGAAACAAATGTGGAATTTACTACAAAAAATATCTTAATTGCAGAGCTTGATGAAACAGATCATCATATGAGAGATATCTGTACTTATATTTTTAACAAGCCAAATTTTCATGTTAAGTATGCAAATTCACTTCAGAGTATTTTACAAGAGGTCTTTATCTCACCTAATGTTATTGTAGTCTTGATGAAACGTGACCAGAAAAACTTCGATACTATTGCTGCAATTAAAAAGCAGTTACCAGACACAATAATTGTTGGTATCCTTGATCAAGAGTTTGTTCGTACTGAAGACGTACAAGAAGCATATAGCAATGGATGTGATGAACTCTTTGCAAATAATCTATCTTTAGATAACCTTATTTTAGCACTGCAAAAAGCTTCAAAATCTCTTTTTTATTCACAAAGCTTACAGACTCTTTCTGCTAAAAAGAATATTTTTACTACTTTAGAAGAGTTTAAAATATTAGCAAATGAGTGTATTGAGAAATCTCTATTTTTTACAGCCTTTACTCTGGAGAGTAAAAGTAAATTTGAGACTATTACATCGCCTAGTAGAAATTCAGATTATATATTTCAGACAGATAATAAAATTTACTATATAGCTCTTAGCACTATGCCAAAAGATATAACTTATATAGCAGATCAGTATAGAAAAAAACATAATGACTTAGTCGTGACATGTATATGGGAACCAATTAAAAATGAAACACTGGAAGACTGTATAGCATGAGAAAAATACTACTTACATTATTAATATCACTAAGTCTATCTGCCGTAGAACTAGATATAGCAACCCTACAAGAAATTGTAGAAAATAATCCAGATGCAACTAAAGAGAAAGTTCTTTTAGCAAAACATTATGCAAAAAATGAAAATAATTTAAAAGCACTCTCTCTTGTTGAAGAAGTTTTAGAAGTAGAACCTAAAAATAAATATGCACTTGCTATTCAACATAATATTGAGGCAAAAGAGAAAGTTAAAAACATATTTAGAGAAGCAGGGCTCTCCACACCAATAAATACTACAGAAGCTCAAAAACGTTTAGACAGTTACTACAGTGCAAATAACTATCAGTTTTATAGTAATTTATACCAAGCACTTGTAGATACTGATGTCGTTTTAAATGATAGTTATCATGTAAAAGCAGCTTATATTTACTTATGGGATGCTCGATATAAAGAGAGTAAAAAAGCTCTTGATGAACTAAAACAGACAAATAATTTAGATTCGGCAAAAATTAGAGCTGAAATATGTTACTACACTGGTAAATATAACTGTTCAGTAAGATTGTATGAGAAGCTTTATAACTCTTCATATAGTATAGATATAGCAATAAAACTCATAAACAGTTACATCTACTTAGGTCAAATGCAAAAGGCACAAAGACTCTACAATTTTGTATATAGAAAATATCCAAATAATAGAGAGTTGACAAAACTAGGACAGAAAATAGAGGACTCAAAAAATAGTTATATTTTGGGTTTAAAAAAAGCATATGAAGATGATGCCAACATTGACACTCTAAGTGCTTATTCAAATGCACTTTTCTCTGCAAATAAAAGAGAAGAAGCTTTAGAACTAGTTCGTAGTTACAATAAAATAGATGCTTCTAGTGAATCTTTAATTCTTCAAGCAAAGTATTTAATTTGGATGGGACAAACAGTTCAAGCTCAAGAGATACTTGGAAATGACTCATTAGAAAATGATTTGTCAGCAAAACTTATGCTTGGACAGTTGTACTCTTGGGAACAGAAGTTCACAGAATCGAAGAAAAATTTAGATGAAGTTATAGCTACAACTAAAAATAAAGAGTTACTGTATGATGCAAAAAAGTCTAGAGCATATGTATATATGTGGGAAAAAGAGACTAAAACTGCTAAAAAAGAGTTTACAAAGCTTTTAAAAGAGAAACCTTCAGATAAAGAAGTTCGTGAAGCACTTATGGAGTTAAACCATAACTATGCGGGTCTTATTAAAATCTATAAGGGAAGAAACTCTTTAAGCGAGAAAAAACGTCTAGCCGAACTTTATGCTTTGAATAAACAAAAATCAATGGCTATAGAGTCTATGAAAGAGTATGTCCAAGCATACCCAAATGATTTAGAAGCTACTAAAACATTAGGTGTAATGCTTGTTGAAAATAAAGAATTTTATCAAGGTTTTGGTTATTTAGAATACTATGCAGCTCAGAAACAGACAGCAGAGAGTAGTATTTTACTCGCTAAAAACTACTACTGGAATGGCTTCTCTAAGGAAGCACTCGATGTTTTAGAAGCACTACTTAAAAAAGAGCCTCAAAATGAAGAAGCACTTAAATTAAAAGCAAAAATTTTAAAAATATCTCCTCGTTTTACTACGAGTAATAGTGGGGCTACAACAGGAACATATTTTAATGATTTAGCAAAAAAACAGCTCTTTCTAGCTGATACACTCTATTTTAATGCACACTATCAAGCTGCACTTGCATATTATGAAAACTATCTTAGTTCTCACCCTAATGATCACGATGTTAGGTATAGATATGCTTTTGCACTTGAAAATGCTAAAAAATATGGAAAAGCAGAGGGTGAGTTTTCACTAATTTTTTGGACAAAAGACTCTGATGAATTAAGATATCATTATGCTTACAATATGATGAAAAATGGGAAGCTTAAAGAGTCTAAAAAATTACTTTTAGATTTGAAAGAGAAAGTTTACAAAGATTTAGATCCAAAATTAAGTAAGTTTTTAAACTCTTGGAAAGATGCATGGCAGTCATTAGATTATTCCAAATACTCTATGTACTATGATGAGACATTCTTAGAAGACGAGCGATGGGCTTATAAAAAACAGAATAATTTTGCTTCTTTTACATATGTAGCAGTAGGAATTTATAATCCTATTTATAAAAAACTAGATAAAAATAGTTATGAGATAAAATTTTATCAAGAGTACTCTTCAAATAAGAGCAGTGACAAGGGGTACAAAATCTTAAATGTAAAATGTGCCCAAAACAAGACAGAGTGTAGAATTACAAATGAGAAATGGGAAGAGGGAGAGTATAAAAAAGAACTACTTCTAACACCATATATTGATAAATCTTTAAAAGAGAATGCATACTTAAAAGCAAACCCTTTGGCCCTTAACAGTAAAAAAAAAAGTCTACGCTTAAACTTAAACCAACAAAGTATCACGATATATACTTAGCACCTGGACTAAAAAAAGATTATGTTAAAGAGGGCAAAACATTGGATACAATTTATGCTTCTTCTTCTTCTGTAAATATGTTAAATGCTTCTCAAGTCTCACCACAGTTTGCACAAACAGCTGGAGGCTTAAACTACCTTCTTGGTGATGCCTACATATTTGAAGACAGTGATGACATAACTTTTAAGTCAATTGACTTACTTTACAAGCGATCAGGGATTACAAATCATATAGCACTGAGTGCTGATATTGGTCTTTTTTCAATTTCACAGTATGAAAAAAAGTACAGTGGAATGCAATATGGTGCAACACTATACTACGATAACTTTTCACTTCGTTTAGGTATGAATGATTATGATGACTTTTCAGAGTTTACACCAACTTTAATGTATACAAATACATATAAAAACCATAGTTATAATCTAGAATATACGAGACAAAATGCACTCTTTTATACATACTCTTTAGTCCCATATGAGAAGAGAATTGTTGCAGATCATTTTTCTGCAAGTGATTTTATAGTGTTTGAAAATAAGACTGATGTCTGGTTAAATGCAGAGGTAAATCTTTTTAGTAATGATGATACAGAAGTTACAGCACAGTTTGACTGGATTTTCCATAGAGATACAGCCTTCACTCCAAAGTTTACTTATGCTTATGCTTTAGAGGGGTGGTATACTTCTCATATAAAACAGCACAGTGATTTTTATTCTCCTGCATTTGCTGATGCTACTCTTTTAAGATTTGACCCTCAGTATATTTTTTCAAAATATATAGGAGTTCGTGGAAAATTTGGATTAGGATACTCAGTTATGGACCAAGTAACACCGTATAAGTATGGTACTTGGATATTTGGTGAGCCTGTAAAGGACCTAACATATGAAATAGGATGTTTAGAAAGTAATGCTGCAAGACTTTCTTATGGTGATAATTATCACTATAGAGAGTGTAGAGCTTCTGTAGGATACACATGGTAGATTTTATAAAAAAAGTAATATTTGTCGCAATAATGGCTGGGGGACTCTACCTAACATACTTTAGTGTGAATAATTTAGAGAGAATTTTTATAGAGACATCAAGTATGTTTATAAAATTCGGAGTAATCTTAATTTTTGTATTTACAATATTTATAATTATAAGATATCTCTTACTAATGTTCTTTTCTATTTTACAAACTATACGTCGTTCTGCTGATGAAGATTTCTATGTGAATAAGAAAGATATTGTTACCATTATTGTTCCATGTTATAATGAACAAGATGTAATAGTCCCTTCACTAAAAAGTACTATAGCTCAAACCTATCCAAATTTAGAAATCCTTGTTGTCGATGATGGAAGTAGTGATAGAACATATGAATTAGCTAAAATGTTTGAATTTGATGATGGTCGCAGAAGTTTAAAAGTACTTTCAAAAGCAAATGGTGGAAAGTCTCGTGCCTTAAACTATGGAATTGAAAAAGCAAAAGGTAATCTTATCTGCTGTGTAGACGCAGACTCTAAACTAGATAAATTTGCAGTAGAACTTTTGGTACAACATTTTAAAAACCCTGAAATAGCAGCAGTTGCTGGTAGTGTTAGTGTTGTAAATACAGATACATTTTTAACTAAACTTCAAGCTCTTGAGTATATTCAAGGGCTAAATATGGTGAAAAATG
>Ga0256826_1001004_pt1 | contig 17531 bp, 19 predicted proteins | sample CV79metaG_FD_185975 | JGI IMG/M metagenome (GOLD analysis project Ga0256826, IMG submission 185975) | Hydrothermal vent microbial communities from East Pacific Rise, Pacific Ocean - CV79 | ecosystem: Environmental > Aquatic > Marine > Hydrothermal vents | place: Pacific Ocean: East Pacific Rise...
AAAAGTGGTTGTTGTGGCAGAAAAAGAGGATGTAGCAAGAGTAAACCACTTAAATGTTCACTATGGAGCGGAGGGCATATTAAACGCCATTGAAGAGTCTCAAAGTGAGTTAGTGGTAAATGCTCTTGTAGGTTTTTTGGGTCTTCGTCCAACGCTTAAAGCTATAGAGTGTGGAAAAAAAGTAGCACTTGCTAACAAAGAGTCTTTGGTTGCTTGTGGTGCTTTTATAGATGTCTCAAAAATTCAGCCTATAGATAGTGAGCATTTCGGTCTCTGGTATTTACTTCAAGATAGACCAGTAAGTAAGATGATTATTACCGCAAGTGGTGGAGCATTTCGAGACTGGGATATTTCAAGACTTCAAAATGCCACATTAGCAGATACTCAAAAACATCCAAACTGGTCAATGGGTCAAAAAATTACTATAGACTCTGCCACAATGGTCAACAAAATGTTCGAACTTCTAGAGGCAAGATGGCTTTTTGGAGAAGGAGAGTATGACGCAATTATAGAGACAAAGTCTCTTATTCATGCTCTTATAGATTTTAAAGATGGTTCAACTACAGCTCATTTTGCTCATGCAAATATGCAACTCCCTATAGCCTATGCACTCGATGAGAAGATGGATGAGAATATTTTAGCTCATGTTGACTTACTTAAGGTGGGCTCTTTAGAGTTTCGCGAAATAACAACAGACAGATACCCAATATGGGAAATAAGAGAAGAACTCCTCTCCAACCCAATGCGAGGGTTAGTAGTAAACGCCGCAAATGAAGTTGCTATAGAGAAGTTTATAAATAAAGAGATAGGTTTTATGGATATTAGTAAAAATATTATTAGAGCATATGAGAAGTTTACACAACTACCAAAAAATGTTGATGATGTTTTTTCTCTAGACGAAGAGGTAAGAGCTTTTGTTAGGGCAGTGAATGATTAAAGGTGTCTCTCTTTTTGCAAATGTAGGGATTGCTGAGACTTATATAGAGACTCACAACATACATATAGCCGTAGCAAATGAACTTTTAGAAAACCGTGCAAAATTTCACCAAGAGATGCACCCAAAATGTAAGATGATACAGGGTGATATAACGAGTGATGAGACATTTAACTCTGTTCTTGAGGCATCAAAAAAAGCAAAATGTGATTTTTTAATAGCTACACCTCCTTGTCAAGGGATGAGTTTAGCGGGAAAAATGCACGAAAATGACCCTCGTAATTCTCTTATAAAATATGTTATAAAATTAGCACAAGAGTTGCAACCAAGTAGTATTTTAATAGAGAATGTTCCTAAGGTTTTAAACACTTACTTAGTCCATAATGGTGAAAAGTTAAAAATTACTGACTTCATAAAAAATGAGTTAGAGCCTTTAGGGTACATAATAAATCCTGTAGTTGTGGATGCTTCAGAGTATGGAACACCACAAAGCCGCAAACGTGCAATATTTTTAATTTCAAAGATTCAAAAATGGGAACTCCCAAGTAAGCAAAATAAAATTACAGTAAGAGAGATGATAGAGCACCTTCCAAGTTTAGAGAGTGGAGAGAGTTCAGAAGTTAAGTACCACAAAGCTAAGGTTCATAATGAGCGACATATAGCTTTTTTAAAGCAAACACCAACAGGAAAAACTGCCTTGCATAATAGAGTTCACTACCCTAAAAAAGCTGATGGAACAAGAATTAAAGGTTATGCCACAACATATAAGCGTATAGAGTGGGACAAGCCTTCACCAACTATTACGATGGCAAATGGTTCAGTGTCAAGTCAGAATAATGTCCATCCCGGGCGTTTAAAGGCAGATGGTACATACAGCGATGCTCGTGTTTTAACACTTAAAGAGATATTTATACTTACAGGCCTACCTAACAACTGGACTCCACCTGAGTGGGCAAGTGAAAATCTTATACGCCAAGTTATAGGTGAGGGAGTACCCCCTATGCTTATAAGCTCTCTTCTCTCAACTATGCCAAAGAAGTAATGGCAAATATTTATAGGTGGCAAGCACCTGGAAATGGAAAAATCTTTGACAAGCCCTTAGGGGAACTTAGTTATATGAACAGTCGAACTCTCTGTGTTTTAAAGTATATACAAGAGAGAGTTCAAGTCTCACAATCAGAGTTTGAGCGAGAGATAAAAACTTACTTATCAGAGAATACAGAGTATAGAAAAAACGACTCTACCCCAGCACATTTTTTTAGACCACTTCTTTTTTTAGGATTTATTAAAATGAGTTCTAGTAAAGTTTTAGAGTTAACTCTTGAGGGTGATAAGTTTTTATATTTTTATGAGAAGAAAGAGTATTTAAAATGTAAAAAATATGTTTTAAACCAGCTCGACAACTCTACCTACCCAAATGTCGCAACTAAAGAGATAAAACTTCAGCTTTTCCCTTTTCGGATTCTTTTTAAATTACTTTTAAAAGAGAAAGAGAGAGGTTTAAGTAAAGAGTTTATACGCGAACAGCTTGTTTATTTAAGAGAGTATGATGACATAATTCTTTATGAAAAATTAGAAAATTTAGAGAAAATCCAGAAAAAAAAAGAGTATGATAAATTTTATTCATGGGTTGTAAACTCTTTGACAAATATAGGGATTCTTAAACGCCACGAGAAGAGATATTTTATATCTGAGGATATTTATGAAGATGTTTTTGGTCTTTATAAAAATCTCTCTTTCGACTCTTTTTTCTTTAATGATGAAACTCTTCTTTGCCAGTTGGACACAAAAACAGCAGATGAACGCTATAGGCGAGATGCAAAACTAATAGTAGAAGCAAAACAGCGGGACAATTATATTTGCCAAGTAAATAAAGAGCATATAAGTTTTCTTTCAAAAGGTGTTAATTATGTTGAAGGACACCATGTTGTTCCAATGTTTCAACAGAAAAATTACACTTTCAAGCTTGATGATGTTCAAAATATACTATCTTTATGTCCAACTTGCCATAGAGAAATACACTCAGCAGATGATAAAAGTGAAATTTTATCTATTGTCTATAAAGTAAATCAAGAATTTATGAAAAAAAATAGTATATCGTTAGAAGATTTAAAAAAAATGTATTACTGTATATAAAAGGAAAAGTAGATGATTTTAAGCATAGAGAGTTCATGTGATGATAGTGCAATAGCAATTACAGAAATAGCAACAAATAGGCTTCTTTTTCACAAAAAAATAAGCCAAGAGTTAGAGCATAGTGTTTATGGGGGAGTTGTTCCTGAACTAGCTGCTCGTCTTCATGCAGAGGCTTTACCTAAAATTTTAGAGGAGTGTAAACCCTATTTTAAAAAGTTAAAGGCAGTCGCTGTCACTGCTACTCCTGGTTTAGCTGTGACTTTAGTTGAGGGTGTGAGCATGGCTAAAGCAATATCAGTTGCTTTAAATATTCCTATAATAGGGGTAAACCACTTAATAGGACATATATACTCTCTTTTTATAGAAAAAGAGAGTATATTTCCTATGACTGTTTTACTTGTTTCAGGTGGGCATACTCAGGTTATGGAAGTTAAAAGTCTTGAAAATATAGAGACAGTAGCTAAAAGTATGGATGACAGTTTTGGTGAGAGTTTTGACAAGGTAGCTAAGATGATGGGCTTAGGTTATCCTGGTGGTCCAGCTATTCAAGAGTTAGCAAAAGATGGAGATAGACTAAAACATAATTTTACTGTACCTCTTCATCAGTCCCCACTTATAGCATTCTCTTACTCAGGACTTAAAAATGCAGTACGACTTGCTGTTTTAGAAGAGGAGAAACAAGAAAATCCTAATTTTAAAGATATTGCTGCCTCTTTTGAGCATATAGCAACAAAACATCTAACAATGAAACTAAAAAAATATTTTAAAACTCAGAGACCTTCTACTTTTGCAATAGTTGGAGGCGCATCTGCAAACCTTTACTTACGTGCTCAAATTGAGGAGCTTTTAAAACCTCACAATGCAGAGCTTATTTTAAGTGAGTTGAAGTACTGTTCAGATAATGCGGCTATGATAGGGCGAGTGGCAGTTGAAATGTTTGAAAGGAAAATGTTTAGTTCTCTTGAAGAGTTAGATATTGCGCCACGCTCAGAACTCTAAGCTTAACAAAAACTTAGGCAAATACAGTTGTTGTGGAAATAAGACAATTATTATCCGATTTCAATTATAATTCTCTCAACAAAACGTGAAAGACGTTTAAATTAAATTTAAAATTTAAAATATAAAAGGAATTGAATATGGCAACAACTAAATTCAAAGGTACAGACGTAGAGTTATTAGGAAATGAAGTAAATGTAGGAGATAAAGCACCAGCAATTACTGTTGTAAACTCTGATGGTTTAGGTGACGTTGTAGTTGGTGGAGCTACTGGTAAAAAACAACTTATTATTGTTGTTCCTTCTTTAGATACAGGTGTATGTGCTACTGAAACTCGTAACTTTAATGCTAAAGCTGCTGGTCTTAACGATGTTACTGCAACTATCGTTTCTCTTGACCTTCCATTCGCTGCTGGACGTTTTTGTCAAGCTGAAGGAATTAACGACTTAACTGTTACTTCTGACTTCCGTAACAAAGATTTCGCAAACGCTTATGGTGTTTTACTTGGTGGTTCTGTACTTGCTGGTGTTACTTGTAGAGCAATCTTCGCTGTTGATGCTGATGGTGTTGTTACTTACAAAGAAATCGTTCCAGAAATTACTGAAGAGCCTAACTACGACGCTGCAATCGCTGCAGTTAGCTAGAAACTTCTTAGTTCTTGAACTAACATAAGAGGAGATAATTTTTATTATCTCCTCTCTTCTCCTCAATTTTAAAACCTTCAAATATAAATTTTATTAAGTTAACTAGAAAAAGAATCTGATATAATCGTGTTATTAAAACATGGAGAATTAGAATGAAAAAAGTTTTAACTAGTTTAGTCTGTTTAGCTGCTGCTGCAACAATAGCAAGTGCAGACTTCGCAAGAGTAGAGTTAGGTGCTGGTATGTGGAACCAAACGCCAAAAGGAAGTATCTCTTACACTGATAGCGGTGCAACAGGTAGTGATACATCTGATGAAAAAGAGCAACAACAAGCTTATATATGGCTTTTAGTAAAACACCCTATTCCTATTCTTCCTAATCTTAGACTTGAGTATGCGGGAATTACTACAAATGGTGTTGCAAGTGGTAAATTTAAAGAATGGGAAGTACCTACGGGAACTTCAACTAAAACAACTCTTGAAATGACACAGTATGATGTTATTCCATATTATAATATTTTAGATAATACATTTTGGATGACTCTTGATTTAGGTTTAGATTTAAAAATAATGAATACAACATATAAAGCTAATCCTATAACGGGTTTTGTGGGTTATAATGATACTACATCAGTTGTAATGCCTCTTTTATATGTAAGAACTCGTGTTGAAATTCCTGTAACAAATATAGGTCTTGAAGCTGATGTAAAATATATCTCTTTCGATTCAAACACTATGTATGATGCTAGAGTTAAAGTTGATTATACTTTAGGTTTTATTCCTATTATTCAACCAGCTTTAGAAGTTGGATATAGAGTTCAAAAAATTGAAACTGATGGTGGAGAAGATGCAAAAGTGGATCTTGAATTTTCAGGTGTATATGCTGGTTTAATGCTTCGTTTCTAGTATTTTTTTATGAGTGTGGATTTTTTAATTCATCACTCATATATCTTTTGTCAAGTATTACTATTTCACACTCTAACCATATATTAAACTTTTTATAGACTCGTTTTTGTGCTTCTTTTATAAGATAAATGGCATCTTCAAAAGTACCATTTGCAAAATTAACTAAAAAATTTGCATGTTCCTCACTAAACGCCATATCTCCAACTCTAAATCCTTTTAATGAGACCTCTTCTATAAGTCTTCCTGCATAATCACCCTTAGGATTTTTAAAACAGCTTCCTGCACTTGGTGTTGAGGGTTGATTAGCACGCATTTTTTTAAACATTGTAATTTTTGTAGTATCGTAACCTAGCGAGAAATCAAATGTAGCTTCTAGTATAGGTTCATTAATATCTGTAAAACGATAAGTAAAGTTTATTTCATTTTTTTTATATGTTTTTGTAGGTGTTTTTATTTCAAGAAGTGAGTTAAATATTTCATACTCTTTAAGCCCTGCATTCATAAAAACAAGCCCGCCGAGTTTTCCTGGAAGGTGAGAAAGAAATTCAAAATTAGCGATATTATGTTTTTTACAAAAAGAGGCAATTTTACCAGATGGAGTTGCCCCACCTATTTTTAAAACGCCAGAATCTACTTTTATATAGTCATAAATTTTACTTAGAGTCATAAGAGGCGGAGGGTTTGTTCCTACTAAAGTGTTGTTACAAGCGCCTATAAGATAATAGCTATCTAGGTTTGAAAAATCACTTTCTAGTAGTCTTACAGGAAGTTTTTTTCCTATTTTAAAAGAAGAAAAACTTTTAAAGTTTACTATTTTTTCTTGCATTATTCAACAAAAGAGGGAATAAGGTTAAATGTATTTGTCGCAAAGTCAATCATAGAGTTAAGCATCCATGGCATTGTTAAAACTATAACAAGAACAACACCAATAATTTTAGGGATAAAAGAGAGAGTCATTTCGTTAATTTGGGTAGTCGCTTGAAATATACTTACAGCAAGTCCTAAAAACATACCAGTAAGAAGTCCTGGGAGAGCTAACAAGAGAGCTATCTTAAATGTTTCTACACCTAGTGCTATAAGTTTTGCTTCCATTAAGAGTTTCTTATTTCTTTGTACTGGGTAGGAATAAGAAAGTCTTCAACTTTAACTTTAGTATCATAAAAACCATGCTCATAACCTAGTTCAAAAAGTCTGTTTATAGCTCTGTACTGAATATCACTTAGCGTAATTGATTCATCATTGGCATAGAGTTCTAAGTATTTATCTAAAGTAGGAGCATCAATGCGTACTAAATTTCTCTCAATAAGCATTTTTGAGAGTCTATCTTTATGGTCTCTTGCAACTTTTACAGCTTTTGTAAGTGTTGCTTCATACTCTATAGCTTTGTTAAGTGGAAGAGAGCGACGTATCGCCATACCACCTAGAGGAAGGGGTAAATCATCTCCAGCTAAATCTTGCCAAATATCCCACATTTCACGTTCAACTTCAAGTTTTGAATCGTAAGTTAAAATACTTTCATGTATTAAAACACCAGCATGAACATCACCATTTAGTACAGCCTCTTCAATCTCTAAAAAATTCATATAAGTCACTCTAGCTTTAGGATAGGCTATACGAAACAGCATGGCGTTTGTAGTGTGTTCTCCGCTTAGTGCAACTCTAAAATTTGGTTTTAGTTTTGCACCTTTTAGTTTTATAAGTTTGGGTCCGTAACCCTCTCCAAAACTAACTGCAGTTCTAAGTGGTGCATACTCACTTTTAATATGAGGATAGAGTGCAAAACTAATAGCAACTATGTCATAAACGCCAGCAAGTGCATCTTCATTAAGCGTCTGAATATCTTTTGCTATATTGTCAAATTTTGTATTTTTCATATCTACCCAACCAAATTTAATGGCATAGTACATAAATATATCGTCTGCATCTGGGGAGTGAGCTATTACTGTTTTTTTCAAGTTGTTAATCCAATGTAAAATTATTTAATTATAAAGTACATTTTAACAAAATAAGGATAAAATTAAGCAAAACTTATAGAGTTAGGAATATTGATATGATATATAAAAGTTTAAATATGCTTATTGTTGCTGTTGTAGCAAGCTTTAGTATAGGATGTGGAGGCGAAGATGACACGAGTAGTACAGCGTCAGCTCCCTCATTGAGTAATCCAAAAACTGGAGTCTTTGTTGACAGTGCAGTGTCAGGTTTAAGCTATTTATGTAGCTCAGGTGTAAAAGGAGTTACAAACGCCAAAGGTGAATTTACTTGTAATGTAGATGATAATGTTACTTTCTATCTAGGGGCAACAAAACTAGGGGAGGCTGTTGTTGCAGATGAGATAACACCTTATACACTCTACCCCAAAAATGAAGAGTATGCTTTAAATTTGGCACAACTACTTCAAACAGTGGACACCGACTCTAATCCAAGTAATGGAATATCTATTAGTGATGATACACTCAAAAGATTAGAAAATGTAACATTTGACATAAATTCTACAGATTTTGACAAAGAGATTATGCTCTCTCCTTTAGGTTTTATTATTGTAGATACTGCTGCAAAAATACATTTAGACGAGACAATGACAACACTTAACTTAACAAAGCCTGTTTATGTAAATGAGCTAAATGTAACAAATATTATCTCCTCAGGAACTAATACCCCAACAACACAAGCTACAAGTACATCTGCTCCAAAATTAGCAGGGTTTAGTGGCTCTATTGTTGAAAATTCTGCTTCAGGTGCTATTGTTGGAAATCTACCAATAGTAAGTCAAGGTGCAAGTGCTATATCTGCAATAAACTTAAGTGGTGTAGAGCATGAAAAATTTCAAGTTGCAACTAGTGGAGCTATAAGTGTAGCTTCGGGTGCAGTACTGGACTTTGAAACGAAAAAGAAGTATGACTTAAGTGCAGTAGCAATTAATGATGATGGAACAAGCGCATCAGTTGTGGTAACAATAAATATACTAGATATTGTTGTAGAGAGTGGAAGTGTAACTCCTGCCGCACCTGTAGTTGTCGATGTCCCAACTCTCTCTAATTTTGTAGGCACAATAGCAGAAAATTCTAATAGTGGTTCAGTTGTTGGAAATATGCCGATAGTTAACCCCGGAACTTCAGGTATTACTACAATTACACTAAGTGGGACAGGAAGTAGTAACTTTGTTGTAGCCGTGAACGGGCAAATAACACTCTCATCAACAGCAAATATCGATTATGAGACAACTACAAGCTACTCTCTAACAGCTATAGCAACAAACTCTTCAGGTAATAGTAGCAGTGTTACTGTATCGATTACTGTAATTAATCTAGTAGATTAATTAAAACAAAACTCAAAAATATGGCAAATTGAAATATTTTTGAGTTATAAATCAAAATTTCTATATACTTCCTCAAAATTAATAATAAGTGAGCCAATATCATGGATGCAAATAAACAAAAATCATTAGACTTAGCGATGAAACAGATTGATAAGGCATTTGGAAAAGGTGCTTTAATGCGCCTTGGTGATAAAAACATTGAACCAATTAAAGCTATTAGTACAGGGTCTATTGGGCTTGATTTAGCACTTGGAATAGGTGGAGTGCCACAAGGACGTGTTGTTGAAGTTTATGGGCCAGAATCATCTGGAAAAACTACTTTAGCACTGCAAATAACTGCAGAGTGTCAAAAAGAGGGTGGCGTATGTGCTTTTATAGATGCTGAACATGCTTTAGATGTTATTTATGCAAAAAATCTTGGTGTTGATGTTGATAATCTGCTTGTTTCTCAACCGGATTACGGTGAACAAGCACTTGATATTGTTGAAACTATTGCTAGAAGTGGAGCGGTTAATTTAATTGTAATTGATTCTGTTGCAGCATTAACTCCAAAAGTTGAGCTAGAAGGTGAAATGACAGATCAACAAGTTGGTGTTCAAGCTCGTTTAATGAGTAAGGCACTTCGTAAACTTACTGGTGTCCTTTCTAAAATGAACTGTACAGTTATTTTTATTAACCAGATTCGTATGAAAATTGGAATGATGGGTTATGGTTCACCTGAAACTACAACAGGTGGAAATGCACTTAAATTTTATGCTTCTATTCGTATTGATGTTCGACGTATTGCCTCTTTAAAACAGGGTGAAGCACAGATAGGGAATCGTGTTAAGGCTAAGGTAATTAAAAATAAAGTTGCACCACCATTTCGTCAAGCAGAGTTCGATATTATGTTTGGTGAGGGAATCTCAAAAGAGGGTGAACTTGTTGATTATGGTGTAAAACTTGATATAGTTGATAAGGCGGGAGCTTGGTTCTCTTATGAAGAGACAAAACTAGGTCAAGGCCGTGAAAATGTTAAGCAAAAATTTAAAGATGAACCAGAATTAGCGGCAGAGATAGAAGAGAAAATAAAAATAGCTATGGGTATAACTAATGTAATGGTTATGGATACAACAGAAATAAACGATTCTGATGCATAAAAGTCTATAATCTGTAATCTATGATTTAGCTAAACTTCGTTAAAATATCGGTAATAATATTAACTGTTCTTACAGAAAGAAGAACAAATAAATAAAGGTAAATTAATGTTTATAGATAATGTAAGTGCAATAGAAGTAATGGACTCTCGTGGTAATCCAACAGTTAAAGCAACTGTAGAGTTAAGTGATGGAACAGTTGAGTCTGCAATAGTACCTAGTGGAGCTAGTACTGGTAAGCGTGAAGCTTTAGAGTTACGTGATGCAGATGAGCGTTATATGGGTAAAGGTGTTTTAAAAGCAGTTGGCCATGTAAATAACCAAATCAATGATGTTTTAGTTGGAATGAGTCCATTTAATCAAGCAACAGTTGATGCTGCTATGAAAGAACTTGATGGAACTGAAAATTATGGAAACCTTGGTGCAAATGCTGTTCTTGGTGTTTCTATGGCTGTAGCTCGTGCAGCAGCAAAATCACTAAAAATGCCACTTTACCGTTATCTTGGTGGTGCAAACGCCATGACTATACCGACACCTATGTTAAATATTATCAATGGTGGAAGCCATGCAGATAACTCGGTTGATTTTCAAGAGTATATGATTGTTCCTGTAGGATTTGAAGACTTTAGAGAAGGTCTTCGTGCTTCTGCTGAAGTTTATCATACATTAAAAGGCATTTTAAAAGCTAAAAAACATAACACAGCACTTGGCGATGAGGGTGGTTTTGCACCAGATTTATCTTCAAATGAAGAGCCTATTCAAATTATTATGGAAGCTATTGATAAAGCTGGTTATAAAGCTGGTGAGCAGATAGGTATCGCTTTAGATGTAGCTGCTTCAGAGATTTTAGCTGAGGGTGGTGGTTACAACCTAGCATCTGAAAATCGTGTAGTTACTTCTGCTGAATTAGTTGATTACTATGTTGACCTTTGTGCTAAATACCCTATTGTTTCTATAGAAGATGGTCTTAATGAAGATGACTGGGATGGTTTTAAACTAATGACTGAAAAACTTGGTGACAAGATTCAGATAGTTGGTGATGACCTTTTTGTTACAAATGCTAATATTTTAGCAAGAGGAATTAGTGAAGGGATTGCAAACTCTATTTTAATTAAGCCTAATCAAATTGGTTCAGTTTCTGAAACAATGCTTACAGTTCGTCTTGCTCAACGTAATGGTTACACTTGTGTAATGAGCCACCGTTCTGGTGAGAGTGAAGATGCTTTTATTGCTGATTTTGCTGTAGCACTTAACTGTGGTCAGATTAAAACTGGTTCAACTGCACGTGGTGAGAGAACTGCTAAGTACAACCGTCTTTTAGAGATAGAAAATGAAGTTGTATATGGTGAATATTTAGGTTCTAGTCTTTTTAACTAAGAGCTTTAAATGCAAAAGGAAGAACTTTTTAACGATATAGAGAGTAATCAAGGTGTAACAGAAAAATACCTAGGTCTCTCTGTAGGAAAGTTTCTTCTCTTTTTTCTTATAGTCACAGTTTTTGGCGTTTATATTGGAATTCTTCTTTATGGAACAAACTCCTTAGATGTTCTTTTAGATCTTCAAGACTATGAGAGTTATTTACAGTCTGAAATTAGTAGACTTAAAAATGAAAATTCTGAACTTCAAAGAGTCTATTTTGAACTAGAAGGAATTTCTGCAAAATAAATGTTATAATGTGCTAAATTTATTTAGGACTATACTTGATTAAAATTTTACTTCTAACTCTTCTTTTAATTACTCAATCTTACACTCGTGAGAATCCATTTTTCCCTATGGAAGGTGAAAAAGATATTCCTTATAGCTCAAATGTAAATCGGTCACTTCCTGTTTTAAAAAGTGCAAGTGTTACACTTCCTGCACAAGCCCGTGTATTAGAAAGTATTACAATTAATTTTAAAAATCTTGATGGCTCACAAGAGAGTAAAAGTCTTGATTTAGACAACTCAATAGATTGGCATTTACCAATTTTTATATCGCAAAGTTACCCTTCTCAAAAACATAATAAAAAAATAAAAAAGAGTACGAACAAGTTTAAAGTGGTTGCATCTATTAAATATGCAACATTTTATACATCTGATAAAACAATGAAAATAATCACTAACGATAGACTCATAAGGCATTTTCTACTAGTAAAACCACACAGAATTGTCTTGGATTTTAAAAAAGATGCTAAATTAGGTGCTTATATTAAAAGTAATAAAAATAGCATATTTAAAAAAATTAGAATCGGAAATCACTCAGGATACTATAGAGTGGTTGTAGAGTTAGATGGGTACTATAGATACCACTTAAAAAGCTTAGCTAATGGGTTGATTTTACAGTTACAATAGTTAAGATTTGAATATAGATTCAACAATACGAGAAAAAAGAGGAGTTTCTTTCTCTCTCTCTTCTTTGACATTGAAAATATTTTTCTCTTTTATTTTCAATGTACTTAGTTTTTCATTTAGATAATCAGAAGATATTTTTATATACTTTGGATTGAAATCATTCATAGTCTAAGATTCTCTCAATCTCATTCATGGCATCATCATTTTTAAGTCTAAATTTAATTTCAATCCTTCTAGATGCATTTTTATTCTCTTTACCATTTTTCTTATATATAGCATCTAGGTAAGAGCGACCACTTGCAACAAGAAGAGGTTTTATATGATTCTTTTTAGTAAACTCTAAAGAGAGTAAATAGTGCATTACTGCATAGGCTCTCTGCTGTGATAGGTTAAGGTTAAGCATATAACCACCATCACTGTCAGTATGTCCCTCTATAACGATTCTATCGAGCTGTGAACGTATATTTTTGTTGGAAGTTAGTGCACCTATATAGTTAACAAAGATTTTTTCCAACTCTTTTTTAGAAGACTCTTTTAGTTTTGCACTTCCTTTGTCAAATAGAATGTTAGAAGGAAGTCGTAAAGAACCACTCCTTGCGTCAATTTCTACATTATTTCCTAAACTCTGTTTTAGTTCAGCAACAACACGAATTTTAATACCTGTTAAACTTTTGATTTTTGATTTTTGAGCTTGAAGTTTTGCTACTAAACTATCATATCTTGTTTTTTTCTCTTCTATTGCTCTAAGGAGAGCAATAAGCTCTTCATCTTTGAGTTTTAAAGTGTCATTTTTACCAGTTAATTCATTTGAAAGAATTAACACTTTATCTTCATAGTCTTGGATTTTTATGTTTTTATCATTAATGCTACTGTTCGCTTCATCTAGAAGGTTTTGCATAATAATAATCTTGTTGTTGAAGTCATCTACTTTCATGTTTTGAGAAAGTAGAATATTGTTTAAATTAACTATCTCTTCTGTTTTTAAATCAAGAGCACTTTTTGTTATGAGAAGTTCATCGCTACTTTTTTGAAGCTCTTTCATTCTATCTGCAAGTAGTTTCTTTAATTTTAAAACTTCAGCATCCCGTAGAAGTAACATATGAAGTGAACTCTCTAATGAGTTTTCTTTTGAGTCGAGACTAGATTTTAAAACTATTGATTTAACAACAATAGCCCCGATTAATAAAATAAAGACAAAAAGTAATCCCGCCATAAGGTCGGCATAAGAGAGCCAAAAATTACTGTCTTCATTTGAATTTGTTTTTCTAAACATTATTTATCTTTTACTTGTTTAGCAATCATTTGATGATATTTTGTAATACTATCTTGTACCTCTCTACTCTCTAAACTGACATGTGTAGCAAAATCTGCTAGTTTTATAACTATATCTCCAACTTCAGTATCAATTTTTTCAAATGTTCTGTTTAAAGAGTTATTTAATTGAGCACTAAAAACTTTGGTAGTTTTTTCAAAACTTCTAGTGGCAACAGTAAAATCAACAAGTGATTTGTCTATATGGTTTCTAGCACTAATTGCATTTTGTGAGTTGTCCATTTGAGCAAGAGTATCTTTTAACTCTTTTGAAGTAGAGTATAAATGTTCTGAAATATGGTTAAAATGATTATTTGTTTCTGCCATAATTTTTTCAAAACTTAAAAGATGTTGCTGGTTTATGTTCTGAACAAAGTCTAAATTAAATGTCTCTTTAAGTGCTGAAATGAACTTGTTATCTTTGAGATCATATTGTGTGTATTTGTAAATTGTCAACTCTTCTTGACTCCACAGGCTCTCAGAAAAAGAGGATTTAATTGTAGAAAAATATGCATTTATTCTACTTAAACCTCTCTTTTCAAAATAAGTCCAAATTAGAGAGAGTAAAATACCATATATTGACGCAAAAAATGCAGACCCAACACCACTAAGAAGTCTTGATATTTCATTATCTAAAGATGCTGTATCTTTGACAGAAAAATCTGGCATAGAGATGGCAATAGCTACAAATGTACCAAGAATACCTAGCATTGGAAATATAGAAGAGGCTACAGAGACAAAGTTGTCATTTCTTACATTAGAGTAGTACTCATTTAAAAAATTATCTACATCTAATATAGACTTTGTTTTATTATCTATTGTTAACACATTTTCATCTAATTTTACTCTAATATCTTCATCTAATTTAGTAAATGAAGAACGCATTTTACAAATACTGTAATTTGCATTATGGCTTATAAAAAGAAGAAATATAAAGAGTATGAACCCAACAACTCCTAATGCATGTATTGGAACATTTATAGGAATTATATTTAGATAGCCCAGAGTTAGTGAGACAAAAAATAAGATTGGTATCATAGAAATAACTATGAAGTTTGCCGTACATTTGGCTGGACTATAAGATGGTTGCATTTTGTTTCCTGTAAATATGTGAAATTATATAAAGTTATTTATATCTTTATTTGAGTGTTTTTCCAGACTCATCCCAAGTTTGTGCTTTTCCAACTAAAAGACCATCATTGTAGAAACCTTCAAAAGCTAATTGACCATTTTCATGCCATTTGAAATGCTTGTCACTTTTTTTACCATTTTTATAGATACCTAATGTCGCTTTTTTACCATTACTGTACCAAGTTTTTGATTCTCCACTCTGCACATCATTAACATAATAAGCTGTGCTTTTCTTTCTACCGTTTGAGTACCATGTTGCAACTTCCCCATCTTGTTTCCCATCACGGTAGTATGCTATTACAGATTTTTTACCATTTGTATAACTACCAATATACTCTCCATCTTGTTTCCCATTTCTGAAGTAAGCTACTGTTTTTATAGTTCCGTTTTCACGCCATTCTGTTAATCGTCCATCAAGTTTACCTTGATAATAAGGTACTATTTTCTTTGTTTTCCCGCTATCAAAGAAGAAGTAAGCATTGCCAGTAAATGGCGTATTATTAGTTTTGTAGTAAGAGAGCCCTTTCTCTTTTACTATAAGTTTTCCATCAACGTTTTGTGCTTGTAGGTTAAGGCTTATAAAAAGCATTGCCACTACAAGGAGTATCGTTTTTTTCATTTAATTGTCCTTTTAACATAATATTAGATCATGAAATAATATCACTTTATTTTATATAAGAGCTAAGTTGAATGAAGTTTAGGATCATTTGTCTTCTTTATGTGTAGTATAGTAAAGATAGTAGTAAATCTTATAAATATGCCAAATAGAACTCTATATTTTAAGTTCATTAATATAGAATTATCTTATATTATGATTAAAATAATGGGGAATAAAATGATGGAAAAACTACAGTTTAATAGGTCATTTAATGGCTAAAGAGAAAGAATATGTAATCGGAAATATTGCAGGACATCTTGCAAAAGTATTTTTAAATAATCCACTAACATCTATACTAGCGTTTGCAATCTTGGCTTTAGGTTATATTTCACTTGAAGTTATGCCAAGAGAGGAAGATCCTCAGATAGCAGTGAGTGGTGGTTCTATTATTATTCAAATGCCAGGAGCTTCTCCTGAAGAGATTAATAATGCTGTTTTAAAACCTTTAGAGAGAAAAATTAGTGAAATTAAAGGGATTAAAGATGTCTATTCTACTGCTATGCATAATGTCGGAATGCTTAATGTTCAGTATAAAATAGGTGAAGATAGAGAGTCATCTAACTTAAAATTGTATGACAAAGTAATGCAAAATATGGACTCTCTTCCTGGTGGTTCGAGAATGCCTTTAGTCAAGCCATTTGATATAGATATTGATGTTCCTATTGTGACAGTCTCTTTTTATAAAAAAGAGGAATTAGGGATTCCTCATATTGTTTTGTACAAACAAATTAAAGATATTCAACAAGATATAAATAGTATAGAAAACATATCTAAAACCACACTTAAGGGTGCTAAAAAGCCCCAGTTTAATGTGTTATTAGATTTAGACAAGTTATCTGCTTATCATATATCGCTAGGACAGGTTGCAAACTCTATACAGGCTATTGCTAAAAATGCCCCAGAAGTTGATTTACCTTCAAGAGATAACAGACTTGTAGTTTTTGGAGTAAAGAATGCAATTAATTCTATAGAAGATTTACAAAACCTAATTATTGCAAAATATATGGGCTCTCTAATATACCTAAAAGATATAGCGAATGTTGAGTATGGTTATGATATACAAAATTTTCAGGATGCTTATATAACACAGCAAGATATGAACAGCTCAGAGTTTTCTCCTACAAGCGACCAAGTTACAATGACAGTTTCTAAACTTAAAGGAACTAATGCCGTTGATTTAGCAAGTAAGATATTAGCAACGATAGAGAAAAACAAAGATAAGCTAGATGCTAATGGTATAGGTTATATTGTTTCAAGAAATTATGGGTTACGAGCAAATGAAGCAGTAAATGAGTTAGTACATCACCTTGTTTTAACCATAGCTATTATCTCTTTAATTTTGATTCCATTTTTAGGTTGGAGGGAGTCACTAGTTGTAACTATTGCTGTTCCAATGATTTTGGCAGCTACACTATTTATAGCATTTATGACAGACCAAACAATAAACAGAATTACACTCTTTGCATTTTTACTGAGTTTAGGACTTATTGTTGATGATGCTATTATTGTTATTGAGAATATACATAGGCATATGCATTTAAAAGAGTCTAAAAATAAAGATTTTGATTCACTAATAATTGAAGCAACTGATGAGATAGGCCCATCGACAAATATTGCAACTATAGCAATTATGTTAACAATGATACCAATGGCGTTTGTAGGTGGAATGATGGGGCAATTTATGCTTCCTATTCCTCTAAATGTACCTGTTGCTTTAGCGGTATCTTTATTTGTTGCTTATGTATTTACACCATTTTTAGCAAAAAAATTAATTAAGAGAACAGAGGGAGGTCATTAGCATGGAAGAGTATATTTATAATATTGTAAGTTCTAAGAAAAAACAGCGCAAAGTTGGTTTTATAGTACTTGGGCTTGTTATATTTTCATTAGCAATGATACCTACTGGAATAGTTCTTGCAAAGATGCTTCCTGGTAAAAGTGCAAATACCTTTAGCATTTATGTGGATACTGCAACCAATAGTACAGTTGAGCAGACAAGAGAAGTTGTCTCTTGTGTGGCAGATGAATTTA
>Ga0256826_1001005_pt1 | contig 17509 bp, 15 predicted proteins | sample CV79metaG_FD_185975 | JGI IMG/M metagenome (GOLD analysis project Ga0256826, IMG submission 185975) | Hydrothermal vent microbial communities from East Pacific Rise, Pacific Ocean - CV79 | ecosystem: Environmental > Aquatic > Marine > Hydrothermal vents | place: Pacific Ocean: East Pacific Rise...
TCCGCTTTCACTTTTCAAATATCCATAAGCAAATTCGCCTGTAAACTCTAAAGTAACCGATTTTATTCCAGCTTTATCTCCCTCCAAATAATCAAGTTCTTTAACTTTAAAATTATTCCGTTCTCCCCATCGAATATACAAACGCATCAGCATTTCGGCCCAGTCTTGACTCTCCGTTCCACCTGCTCCTGGATTTATTTTCAGAATAGCTCCTAATTTATCCTCCTCGTTGCGGAGCATATTTTTAAGTTCTAAATCTTCGATAGCAGTTTGTGTCTTTTGATAATGATTTTCGAGTTCTTGCTCTTCGATTTCGCCTTCCTGTGAGAATTCTACTAAGACGTCCAAATCGCTGGCAAGAGTGACTAAAGTATCGAAATTAGTGACCCAATTTTTAATAGAAGCAATTACTCTCATTTGAGCTTCTGCTTTTTTAGCATCATCCCAAAAATCGGGAGCTTGAGTTTTCATTTCTTCCTCTTCGACCTCTCTTCGTTTGGCATCTATGTCAAAGATACCTCCTTAACGCATCAAGTCGTTCTTTTATAGATTTTATCTGTTCCTCTTGTATCATCGATTGTTTTTTACAAAAGTAAAGATTGATTCTTATTTTAACAAATGTCTTTGTCAACAAGTATTTTCTTATTTTGATCGATAAAAGAATCGAAATCTTTTACCTTTGTTTTCTTAAAATTTAGGGATGAAAGAGCATTTTAATTCGTATAGTCAATACATTAAACAAACTTTTGGGGAACGGGTTCAAAAGATTTCTGTAGATGGTGGTTTTACTTGTCCTAACAGAGATGGTACTAAGGGAAGAGGAGGCTGTACTTATTGTAATAATGATACTTTCAATCCTTTTTACACATCTGCACAGAAGAGTGTTACTCAGCAAATTGAAGAAGGGATAGCTTTTTTTGAACCCAAATATAAAGCTCAGAAATATTTAGCTTATTTCCAAGCTTATACCAATACTTACGATTCTGTAGAGCGATTGGAACAGCTATATAAAGAGGCTTTAGCTCATTCTAAAGTTATTGGATTAGTTGTTTCTACCCGTCCAGATGCTATAAATAAACAAGTAGTTGAGTTGCTGTCGGTTTTAGCTCGGGATTATTATGTGGTTGTTGAATTGGGTATTGAATCAACAAAGGATAGTAGTTTGAAGGCGATTAATCGTTGCCATACCTTTCAGGATACAAAAGATGCTTACGCTTTGCTGAATAATCGAGGGATTCATTTGGGTGGTCATTTAATTCTTGGTTTACAAGGAGAGACCACTTCCGATTTTATGTTACATGCCAAACGCATTTCTGATTTACCCATAGAATTTCTTAAATTACACCAATTACAAATTATTAAGGGAACTCAGATGGCTAAAGAATACAAGCAAGACCCCAGTAAATTTAAATTATTCGATGTTGAGAATTATATCGAAGAAGTAGTTACTTTTCTTCAATATTTACGTCAAGATATTGTGTTAGAACGTTTCTCATCTGAATCACCCAAAGACCTATTAATTGCTCCTTTATGGGGTGGCTTAAAGAATTTTGAGCTTACCGATAAAATTAGAAAAAAGATGAAAGAGCATCAAGTATTTCAGGCTCAACGCATAGAGAAATAACCAATCATAAAAAAGAATAATTCAGAAAGAAATAGTTTCTGGATACCCAATATGATGGAATATATTTTTCAGATTCTCAAGAAAAGGTTCAGCTTTATTACAACCTATTAGTAAGCGTCACTTGATGAGTGGTGGCTTCTAAATTTAGATTTTGCAACTTGATTTCTTCCAATAAATACGGCAACACAAGCACCTTCAGGGTCAGCATCCATAGGTAATGTTACATAAATAAAAGTACGTTTTGTCTTTTTTAGACGGGCCTTCCAATCTACAGCAGTGCTGTTATCAAAGATTAATTTTTCGTCTACAACTCTGGTTACTTTCCAAATGGTATCTACTGTAATTTCAGAACTTTCGATAACATAATCTCCTGTATTATCATCAACAATATAGTCGCCATATTCGTCAACTTTATAAGTGCTGGAAGTGTCTCTTCGAATAGTTTCAATAGTTTTTTCAGTTCTTCTATAAGGTTGTACAATTTTCCACTGAATATTTTCATAATCAGAACAAACTGTAATATGATAAGCTTTGTTACCATATAATACTGTTTTTACAGGAATAGTATCTCCTGGATAAAGATGAGCAAAAGCCGATTGAGCACTATAATCATAATCATATAAATCAGCATCACAATAACGATTGTATTTATCGCAACGCTGTGCTTTAGCAGATGTTGTAAAAATCATTGCTAAAATACCAAATATAAATAAATTCTTCATTTTCATTATTTTTTTCAATTTATGAGTTCTACGTTTTATAAATAGACTACATATTTTTTTAAGATATTTTTATTTTATGACTTCTTTTCTTAAGCTTTCGACCTTGGTCTTTATTTTTTTATAAACTTCTTTAGTCATAATACCTTCTTCTGTGTCAATTGCCTCGTTATATAAGTTTGTTAATTCAGTCAAATCGCTAAGAACAAGAGTTGCATTCGAGTCGTCAGCTTCGATAGATTGAAAGAATTCTATTAGATTTTCTAATAATAAACCTTGATCAGTAATTCTAATAGCAATCTCACTACCAGGTGTAAATCGTTTTACGGTTTGAGTAGCGATATAAACACTTTCTAACCAGCCTCCATATACAATGTAAGGCAAAACTTTTGTTCGACCTTGGGCTTGTAAAAAAGTAAGAGTTTTTGAATACGAGTCGCTTGTAATTTGGTATAAAGAATCGCTATTGTCCATGTTTTGATCTATTCTATCTAAAATAGTTTGGTCAAAACCTTCTGTTAAACCTAAATCGTCAGCAAGTCGTTTGGTTGCTGAAAATAAATTCATAGTTTCTTGATTCTTGTCGTATATTGTGCAATATGCTAAATCTGCAGAGTATATTCCTAAATTAACCGCTTTTTTCTTGGAGTCAACGTATTTGTCGACATTTCCTATAGAGTTAAGATTTGCAGCATTAAAAGGAGCTCCATCTTCCCATAAAAACATAAAAAGCTCTACAGGGGAAGGTAATTGGAAAAGTGGTTGCTGATTAGTTTTTGGACTTTCTGTACTTTCTTCTGTTGTTACATTATCGTCTATTAATTGTTGGCTATCTTGAGAACCGCCACACGACCACATCCCCAACAATGAGACAATACTTAAAAAGTAAATGATTTGATTTTTTTTCATTTCTCGTAATTTTTAAATTATCGTTTCAAAAATATTCATTAAATTCAACTCCTCCAAACTTATTAATAATTATTCATTGAATAATATTATTTTTTCTACGATAGCAACTATATTTGTCGACGACTTGTCTATGAAAGATTTGGTGTAAAAATGGACAGTCTAAAAATAGATTATATTGAATTATTTAGAGATATATAGCAAATGAAATTAAACCTTTTCCTTTTAATATCTGTATACTTTTTTTCTTTGAATGTGGGTTTTGCTCAGAGCTCGGAGCCAAGAGCTATAAAAGCTTACAAAGTAAATCAAGATATAATGTTCGATGGTGTTTTGTCGGATTCTATTTGGCAGAAAGTACCTCATATTAGTAATTTCACACAACGTGATTTAGATTTTGGAAAACCAGTTACAGAGCGTACAGAAGTAGCTGTGATATACGATAAACATGCTTTATATTTTGGGGTTTGGTGTTATCAAAAAGATGCCAGCAAGATTGTTGCTAAAAATATGAAAGTTGACTTTAATTATAGAGAAGACGATAATTTTCAGATTATGATAAGTCCATTCAACGATAATCGTAATGGTTATTTGTTTGTAACAAATCCTAACGGAGCCCGTTGTGATGTTCAGATTTACGGAGGTGAAGATGGTAATAAGGACTGGAATGCTGTTTGGGATGTTAAAACAACGGTTAACGATAAGGGATGGTTTGCAGAGGTTATGATTCCTTTTAATGCTTTACAATTTAAAAAAGATAGCGTGTTAAATTGGGCTTTGAATTTCGAAAGAGATATTGTTTCGGAGAATCAGCAAGCTCTTTGGCAGGGGTGGTCACGAGATAATTCTATTTATTCTGTTGTTAAAGCAGGTCGACTAACCGATTTGAAAGATATTTCTTATGCAAAACGCTTTGAGTTAAAGCCGTATGTGTTAACAGGTTGGAGTTATAATCAAACTGATGGCAGTGATTATCCATTTAAATTTGGAGCAAATCTAAACGTAAACTTATCTCCAACTTTAAAATTAAATCTAACAAGTTACACCGATTTCGCTCAGGTAGAAGCTGATAGGATTCCTGTAAACCTTTCTCGTTTTAGTATTTATTATCCAGAAAAGCGACAATTCTTTTTGGAAGGCTACGATTTATATAGCTTTTATTTAGGAGATAGAAATAATGCGTTTTATTCGCGAGAAATAGGGATTGAGAACGGAAAACAAGTTCCTATTATTGGAGGGGCAAGGATGTTTGGTAAGATTGGAAAAAACAATATTGGATTTTTAAATATCCAAGAAGGACAACTTGACACCATTTCTTCGACAAATAATACGGTTTTACGGTACAAAAGAGATATAGGAGAGCAATCATATATTGGTGGTTTTTTCTCAAATGTAATTAACTCCAAACATTCCAATCAAGTTTTAGGCTTGGATGCGACTTATGAAACCTCTAAATTCTTAAATAATAAGAATATTGTCGTATCAGCCAGAGCATCGGCCAGTACATCTAATTTTGATACGCCTCAAGATGCATATACTTATCGTCTTTCAGTAGATTATCCCAACGACTTAATCGATAATTTCATGGCTATTGGAAGTATGCAGAAAGGCTTTAATCCTGAGTTGGGTTATATTCGTCGAACCGACTATGATTCTTATACTTGGATGTTTCGTTTAACTCCAAGGATGCTCGATAAATATGGGATAAAAAGAATGCTTTTTAAACCTTGGGGATTTACAATTTATAGAACACATTCTACGGGAGAGTTAGAAAGTTTTACAAACGAAATACGACCTTTGGCTGCAGAATTAAAAACTGGAGATAGAAGTGGATTTAATCTTATTCAAAATTATGACCGTATCGACGAGCCTTTTATGATTACAGACGAAATTGTGATTCCTGCAGGTAAATATATGATGTATCAATACGAGATAGGAATGAGAACTTATAGAGCACGACGTATATGGGCTAATGCAAGTTATAAACAAGGCGATTTCTATACGGGTGAAATAAAAACATTTAGTACAGGTGTAGGTGTTAATGTTAGTAAAAATCTAAATGTAAGTGCCGATTATTCTTGGAACGATGTAAAATTACCTCAAGGAAATATTGTTACACACGAAATGGCATCTTATATAAATTATGCTTTTACCACTAAATTAAATTTTTCACTTTTTGGTCAGTATAATAGTTTAAATGAATTGATGATTTATAATATTCGTTTACACTGGATTCCTAAAATTGGTTCCGATTTTTACTTTGTTTACAACATAGGTTACGAAGAGCCAATTAAGCAAATAGAATATTTAAAGCCACAAACAACGAGTGCGGTGGTTAAATTAATTTATAGAATTACTTTTTAATTTTAAGATGACATATATTCTAAATATAGAAACAGCAACTCATATTTGCTCTGTATCTTTATCTAAAGATGGAGAAACTATCGATTTAATAGAGAGTCATGAAGATAGAACTCATGCAGAGCTTTTAAGTGTGTTTATTGAGAAAATTTTATCCAAAAATAAAATATTACCCAAAGAATTGTCTGCGGTAGCAGTGAGTGAAGGGCCTGGCTCTTATACAGGTTTAAGGATTGGTGTTTCTGTAGTTAAAGGACTTTGTTATGGCTTGAAAATACCCTTAATTTCAGTTTCGACACTAAAAGCAATGGCTAATGGAGCTCGAGAGGAAGTAGAAGATGACGCTTTGCTTTGTCCTATGATAGATGCTCGTAGAATGGAAGTTTATACGGCTATTTACGATAAGCAGCTTAATTTAAAAGAGAAAATTCAAGCTAAAATTATTGATTCCGATTCTTTTCGTCAGCAATTAAGTAAACAAAAAATAGTGTTTTTTGGAACAGGTTCCGAGAAATGTCGGACAGAAATACAAGATAAGAATGCTGTTTTTAGAGAAAAAGAATATATTTCTTCTCAAAATATATCAAGCTTGTCGTACGAGAAATTTTTGAAATCAGATTTTGAAAATATGGCTTATTTTGAGCCTTTTTATTTAAAAGAGTTTCAGGCGATTAAGTCTAAAAAGTCATACTTTTAGAAGTAGAGTTTTAATAAAAACATTTTACTTTTAGATTCTTAATTTAGGGCGTCTATTCTGTGCTTAAAATTATTCCAAATAGAGAATTCCTATTTAAAAACATATTCTGTTGTGTGGTTTAAAGCAAACTAACTTATAAATTTGTTGTTCTTGATATTTAATACAGTAGAATTATTAATACATAACTAAAATTAAAACATTATGAGTGGATTTGTATCTTCTTCTATAGGAAAGAAGTTCTTCATGAGTATTACAGGATTATTCCTAGTAATGTTCTTGTTGGTGCACTTAACAGCCAATTTGGCTTTGTTACTTGGACCTGATGCGTTTAATGTGGTTTCCCATTTTATGGGTACAAACCCCATTATTCAGATTATGCAACCCTTATTAGCACTTGGATTTGTTTTGCATATTATTTATGCAACATTTCTAACGCTTCAGAATCAGAAAGCAAGGGGTTCAGAGAGTTATTCTAAAGTTACCAATTCTCATCAGAGTTCTTGGGCTTCTAGAAATATGTATATTTTAGGAGGGATGGTTCTTTCTTTCTTAGTATTGCATATTGTTAACTTTTTCTGGAAAATTAAGGTTACAGGCTCTCCATTATTAAATGAAGTTGAGGTTGATGGCGAAATGATGGAAAATGCTTATGCTTTAGTCGTAGGATTGTTTCAAGACGCTTCTTTAGGAATGGTTTATTCGGTTATTTATGTAATTGGAGCAGTTTCCTTAGGTCTTCACTTAACACATGGCTTTTGGTCAGCTTTTCAAACTATTGGTTTCTCTAACGATATTTGGAGAAAAAGATTTACCGTAGTGGGTTACCTTTTTGCTATGTTAGTTGGCGGAGGCTTTGCTATAATTCCTATTTTTTTAATGCTATTTGGCGTAAAATAATTTAAGACAATGACAAAATTAGATTCTAAAATACCAGAAGGATTAGTAGCTGAGAAATGGAATAATTACAAAGCTCACCAAAATTTGGTAAATCCTGCAAATAAGAGAAAATTAGACATTATTATGGTTGGTACTGGACTGGCTGGTGGTGCTGCTGCTGCAAGTTTAGGCGAACTTGGATTCAATGTTAAAGTTTTTTGTTACCAAGATTCTCCACGTAGAGCTCACTCTATTGCTGCTCAGGGAGGTATCAATGCTGCAAAAAACTATCCTAACGATGGAGACTCAATATATCGATTATTTTACGACACTGTAAAAGGTGGAGATTATAGAGCACGTGAATCAAACGTTTATCGTTTGGCTGAAGTTGCTAACGATATTATCGACCAATGTGTAGCTCAAGGTGTTCCTTTTGCTCGTGAATATGGTGGATTATTAGATAACCGTTCGTTTGGTGGAGCACAGGTAAGTCGTACATTTTACGCACGTGGTCAAACTGGACAGCAATTACTTTTAGGAGCTTATGGAGCTCTTAACCGTCAGATTGAAGCTGGTACATGTAAAATGTACAACAGAACAGAAATGATGGATTTAGTTATCGTTGACGGAAAAGCTAGAGGTATTATTACTCGTAACATGGTTACTGGTGAGATTGATGCACATTTCGGACATGCTGTAGTATTAGCAACTGGAGGTTACGGAAATGTATTCTTCTTATCAACTAACGCTATGGGTTCTAACGGTTCTGCTGCAGTAAAAGCTTATCGTAAAGGAGCTTTCTTAGGAAATCCTTGTTATGTTCAGATTCATCCAACTTGTATACCTGTTCATGGCGATTTTCAATCAAAATTAACTTTGATGTCGGAATCGTTGCGTAACGATGGACGTATTTGGGTTCCTAAGAATATAGAAGATTCAGTAGCAATTCGTGAAGGTCGTAAAAAACCTACCGATTTGTCGGAAGAAGAAAGAGATTACTACTTAGAAAGAAGATATCCTGCATTTGGTAACTTAGTGCCTAGGGATGTTGCTTCTCGTGCTGCTAAAGAGCGTTGCGATGCTGGTTATGGTGTTGGAACAGGACAAGCGGTTTACTTAGATTTCAAAACAGCTATTGGACGATTAGGCGAAGATAAGATTCGTGAGCGTTATGGAAACTTATTCCAGATGTATGAGAAAATTGTTGATGAGAATCCATATAAAACACCAATGATGATTTATCCTGCTATTCACTATTCAATGGGTGGAATTTGGGTAGATTATGAATTACAAACTACTATTCCTGGTTTATTTGCAGCAGGTGAGGCTAATTTCTCCGATCACGGAGCTAACCGATTAGGAGCTTCTGCATTGATGCAAGGTTTAGCCGATGGTTATTTTGTATTACCATTTACTATTCAGAATTACTTAGCTGATGAGATTCATACACCAAGAATGAATACGGAGGAACAAAAGGAATTTGTTGAGGCTAAGAATGATGTAAAAGCACATATCGAGAAATTGATGAGTGTAAATGGTTCTCGTTCTGTAGATTCTATTCATAAAGAATTAGGTCATATTATGTGGGATAATGTTGGAATGGCTAGAAACGAAAAAGGACTAAAAGAAGCTATCGAAAAGATTTCTGCACTTAGAAAAGAATTCTGGAAAGATGTTAAAGTTCCAGGAACAGCAGATTCTTTAAATCCTGAATTAGAGAAAGCTAACAGAGTAGCTGATTTCTTAGAATTAGGTGAGTTGATGGCAAGAGACGCTTTACATAGAGAGGAATCTTGTGGAGGTCACTTCCGTGAAGAACACCAAACAGAAGAAGGAGAAGCAATGCGTAACGATAAAGACTTTACTTATGTTGCTGCTTGGGAATATAATGGACCTGATGCAGAGCCAACACTTAATAAGGAAGAGTTAGCATATGAAGCTATCGAAGTAAAAGTTAGAAATTACAAGTAATATCAAAATTTACAAAAAATGGATTTAAAATTAAAAGTATGGCGTCAGAAAGATGCAAATTCTAAAGGTGGATTTGAGAATTACGACGTAAAAGATATAACAGAAGACTCTTCATTTTTAGAAATGTTAGATGTTTTAAATGAGCAATTATTAAACGAGGGTATAGAGCCTGTTGCATTTGATCACGATTGTCGTGAAGGAATTTGTGGTATGTGTTCTTTATTTGTCGATGGACGTGCTCATGGACCAGATACAGAAATTACAACTTGTCAGTTGCACATGCGTAAGTTTAAAGATGGTGATACTATTACTATCGAGCCTTGGCGTTCTGGAGGTTTCCCAATCATTAAAGATTTAATGGTAGACCGTTCGGCTTACGATAAGATTTTACAAGCAGGAGGATATGTTTCTGTCAATACAGGAGGTATTCCTGATGCGAATGCTATTCCAATTGCTAAAATTGACTCCGATGAAGCTATGGATGCTGCAGCTTGTGTAGGTTGTGGAGCTTGTGTGGCTACTTGTAAAAACTCGTCTGCAATGTTATTTGTTTCCTCAAAAGTATCTCAATTAGCCTTATTACCACAAGGTAGAGTTGAGGCTTCGAGAAGAGCTAAAGCAATGGTTGCTAAAATGGATGAGTTAGGATTTGGTAACTGTACTAATACAGGAGCTTGTGAGGTTGAATGTCCTAAAGGAATTTCAATTGCACATATTGCTCGTATGAACAGAGAATTCTTATTTGCAACAGCAAAAGAATAAATCAAAATTTAAGGTAAGAATTAAAGGAGCTCCAATCGGGGTTCCTTTTTTTGTAATGGAGGATTTTGTTTTATATAGTGAATTAGTTAACTTATTCAAATTCTAAGAAATAATAAAAACAATTATAATCATTTATTACTTCATTTTCTAAATATTGAACCTTTTCATTTTGCTTATCTTCTTTATCACCAACAATAAGTAACATGAAATTTTTCACATCATATTCTGAAATATATTGTTTTATTTGTCCAGAAGCTTTTTGTCGACCACTTGCGGTTTTTATAGCTTTTGACATTTTTATTTCAATAACAAAATCATTATCTCCAATAACTAAATCATAAAGACTATCTGAACCTCCTTTACTTTTATGAGCATTCTCAAAATATTTGCGAAAATGATCTTCTAAAAGTTTATTTACTTTAACTTCAGTTATTTTGTTAAAATTAGTAATCTGAAATTCTTGTAAAACTTTAATAACATTTTTATAATTAATAGAATTGTTTTTCCATTTTCCATCTGAATTTTTATTGGTATCAGAAATTTGGATATCGAGTTCTCTTTTAATGAGCCTTGAAAATGGAGTTGAATTATCAATTATTTCAATATTTCCTATTTGAAGATATTTAATTCTATCATTTAAATTAAAATCTAGTAAATCATTTGGACTAATTTTTGTTTTACTCTTTTTTAAAAGAGTTTGAAAATATTTAAATGCTTTTGTTTTTTCTGAAATCAGAATATTATTTAAATCTTTATTATTATCAATAATAGAAATAGAATACTTTCCCCAAGTGTTTAATTTTAATCGGAAATTACCGATTTCAATAATATCTTTTGATAAATCAAAACCATTTATTTTTAATTCATTAGGTTTAAATTCTTCAACTCCTTGTTTCCATTGCTCAATTAGATAATTAATTTCTTTCGCTTTGTTTGTTCGTTTCATATTTATTAGTTTTTTAATTGATATATTTAGCTATCATAATAAGTTGTTTTATCGGAAAAAGAGATAAAATTTAGAGTTTACTATTTTTTAATCAAGGAATCTAAAGTAATTTTATATTGATAAATTTCTTTTTGGTAGCTTTCCATTTTGTCTTTTCGAATAGGCTCTACAGGTGGTGATTTCATTTTTAAGGGATCGATAGGATGCCCATTTTTATAAACTCTAAAATCGAGGTGAGGACCTGTTGCAGTACCAGACATTCCTACATAGCCAATAAGCTGACCTTGTTTGACAAAATCACCATTTTTGATACCCTTTGCATAGCGAGATAAGTGGGCGTATCCCGTAGAGTAAATGCTATTATGCTTGATTTCTACTCGACGGCCATATCCTCCTTTTCGTCCAACAAAGCTAACTCGTCCATCTCCTATCGAATGAACAGGAGTTCCCGTTGGAGCAGCATAATCTACCCCATGATGAGGCCTTCTGATTTTTAATACAGGATGAAATCTGCTATTCGAAAATCGAGAACTAATACGAGAATATCGCAAAGGGGCTTTTAAGAAAGCCTTCTTTAAACTATTACCCTCTTCGTCGAAGAAACTCCAAGTCGAATCTTGCTTAAATCGAAAAGCATAATAAGAATGGTTCGAATGGTCGAAACGAATAGCGTCAATTTTATGGATATCAAAAAAGGAAGAGTCGATATACGATTCTTCGTAAATAATAGAAAAACGATCTCCTTTTTGCAGGCCAAAGAAGTCGATACTCCAAGCATAAACTTCGGAAAGTTCCATTGATAATATCGGACTAACATTTATCTTTTTCATAGCATTCCAAAGGGAGGATTCGATTTCTCCAGATACTTTTTTAGATTGGATTTGAAGAGTTTTTTCTCCTAAGTACATATTTAAACCTTCTCTAAGGTCGAATACTACGTACGATTTTAAATCTTTCTCATAAACAATATACTGTGGTTTTGAAAGGCTATCGCTGCTGATTTTTGGAAATAGAAATGTGATAAGATTTCCTGCTTTTATTTTAGTAATATCAAAAATGCTATCTTGTTGCGATGCTTCTAAAACAATATTATAGCCAATACCATAACTTTTGAAAATATCTCCAATGGTCTGATTTGCTTTAATCTTATGGCTTATAAGATTGTACGAATCTATTTCTATACCATATTTTTTAGCTACAATAGTGTCGATTTCGGTAAGTGCTTCTTTGGAATCTTTATTTTCCTCCACTTTTGTGTCTTTAGAAATGCAGGATACCAATAAAATAACTCCTATAACAGTGATTATAATTTGCTTTGTCATAAAAAAAAGTTTGTATAAAAGTAAGATATCCTTATCAATACAAAGCTCTATTTATTATAAAATATTTGGAATCTTAGAGTTGTTTTTTATGCTTTTTATTTGGGATTATTCTAAATAAAAGATTTTTAGAACAAAATGTTTTATATCCGTTCTTCACATCTAAGAAATAATTATTTTCGTGGAGGATTTTTAACTTAATTTTATTCTGATGAAGAAAGTATTAGTTATTGGAGCTTCTGGTCAAATTGGTACCGATTTGACTATTGAATTAAGAAAGCGATTTGGTAATGATAATGTGGTAGCTTCGGATATTAAAACACCCTCTGATATGGTGTTAAACTCGGGGCCTTTTGCCAATTTAAACGTATTAGATAAAAGTGCTTTGGAGGAGATTGTTGATACGTATAAAATTACAGAAATTTATCATTTAGCAGCCATTCTCTCGGGAAATGCAGAGAAAGCTCCTAAAAGATCGTGGGACATCAATATGGAAGGTTTATTTAATGTCTTAGATGTTGTTAAGGATAAAAATCTTGATAAGATATTTTGGCCAAGTTCTATTGCTGTTTTTGGGCCAAGTACACCTCGTGTTAATACGCCTCAGGATACGGTTATGGATCCTAATACTGTTTATGGCATAAGTAAACAGGCGGGCGAAAGGTGGTGCGAATATTATCATGAAAAATATGGCGTAGATGTTAGAAGTTTAAGATATCCAGGCTTAATTAGTTATAGTGCTGAAGCGGGTGGTGGAACAACAGATTATGCAGTTGAAATTTTTTATGATGCCATAGAGAAAAAAGAATACGAGTGTTTTTTGAAAGATGATACAGCTTTGCCTATGATGTTTATGGAAGATGCTATCAATGCTACTATAGGGATTATGGAAACGGATAAGGCTGCAATAAAGATTCGCTCAAGTTATAATATAGCAGGGATTAGTTTCGATCCTAAAATGATTGCTGAAGAAATTACGCGTCATATTCCTGAATTTAAAATAACATATCAGCCAGACTTTAGACAAGCTATAGCAGACTCGTGGCCACAAAGTATCGACGAAAGTAGAGCCCATACCGACTGGAAATGGGAAGCTAAGTACGATTTGAAACAACTGTGCGAGATAATGTTGCAGGAAGTTGCTAAGAAACTTAAGAAATAAGAATTTAATTATCTTCTGCAAACCATTCTGCAAACGAAGTTGCCGTTTCGTATAGCTGTACAGAAAACAACTCAATTTCTGCGGGAATTTGTTGTTTAATTCTTTCTACAAAGTCGACAAGCATATTTTCGCAAGTAGGTTGATAATCTAATAAATGTATCCGTTCGAACATATCTTCAACATTCTTAAAACTTGTGTGAGGGACTTTTTTGTTTAAGATAATTGAATGGTCGAAGCGGTTAACAATTTGCTCGTTTACAATTTTCTTTAAATCGCTGAAGTCCATAACCATTCCATATTTAGGGCTTTTGTCATCCTCTAAAGGACGCCCTTTGACAGTGACTCTTAATATATATGAATGACCGTGAATATTTTTACATAAACCATCGTATCCTAACAATGCGTGTGCAGCTTCGAAACGAAACTCTTTGGTAAGTCTAATTTTACTCATTTCTAATAGTTCTATTTTTTATTATTTTTATTCCACCCAATTATCTCTGTCTAAACTACGAAACTGAATGGCTTCGGCAATATGTAAGTGGCTAATATTTTCTTTGTTTTCTAAATCGGCTATAGTTCGAGATACTTTTAATATTCTGTCGTAAGCCCTTGCCGATAACCCTAATTTGTTCATTGCATTTTTTAATAAAGCTTGACTTGGGCTATCCAACTGACAATAAATCTGTAGCATTTTTGTAGGCATCTGTGCGTTGGTATATATACTCTTTTCGGCGGCAAAGCGGTTCGATTGAATAACTCTTGCTTTTATGACTCGTTTTCGGATATCAGCACTTTTTTCACTTTCTTCTTTTTTGTTGAGTTTGTCGAAAGAAACAGGAATTACTTCTAAGTGAATATCTATTCGGTCCAATAATGGTCCCGATATTTTATTAAGGTATTTCTGAACGACTCCAGGAGAGCAAACGCATTCTTTTTCGGGATGATTGTAATAGCCACAAGGACAAGGATTCATAGAGGCAACTAACATAAAACTGGCAGGGTAATCGACGGAAAATCGAGCCCTCGAGATGTTTACTTTTCGATCTTCTAAAGGTTGTCGCATGACTTCTAAAACGGTACGCTGAAATTCTGGTAACTCGTCTAAAAAAAGTACGCCATTGTGTGCCAGTGAAATTTCTCCTGGTTGAGGATAAGTGCCTCCACCCACTAAAGCCACATCCGATATTGTATGATGTGGAGAGCGAAAAGGGCGAATGGTCATTAGGCTTGTGTCTTTGTCTAACTTCCCTGCGACAGAATGTATCTTTGTTGTTTCTAAAGCTTCGTGCAAGGATAAAGGAGGCATAATGCTTGGAAAACGTTTGGCTAACATTGTTTTTCCAGCTCCAGGAGGACCTATCATAATGATATTATGACCGCCAGCGGCAGCTATTTCTAAAGCTCGTTTTACATTTTCTTGGCCTTTGACATCGGAAAAATCGAAAGGAAAATGATCGATATTTGCAAAAAACTCGTCCCTTGTATGAACAATTGTAGGCTCCAACTTGCTATTTTGATTGAGTAAGTCGATAACTTGCTTGATATTTTCGACACCATAAACCGTTAAGTTATCGACAACAGCGGCCTCTCTTGCATTTTGTTTGGGTAGAATAATGTATTTAAAACCTTCTTCTCTGGCTTGTATAGCAATGGGTAAGGCTCCTTTTATGGTTTGTATACTTCCATCTAACGACAATTCTCCCATAATTAAGAATTGCTCTAAAATATTGGCTTTAATTTGATTCGAAGCCGCTAAAATCCCTGTTGCCAAAGCTAAGTCGTAAGCAGAACCTTCTTTGCGAATATCGGCAGGAGCCATATTGATAACTATCTTTTTTCCTGGCCACTTATAATCGTTTGTTTTTAAAGCTGATTCTATACGTTGTTGACTTTCTTTGACGGCATTATCGGGCAAACCTACCAAGTAAAAATTAATACCTTGCGAGACATTAACTTCTACGGTAATAATTTGAGCATCTACGCCAAAAACAGAAGCACCAAAGGTTTTTACTAACATTTTTATTAAATAAAATATTCTTTCATCAAGCCTGTTAAGATAACAAAAGTAATAACTATTGTTATTTGATACGATTTAAAAATATTATTAGGAATGAAATCGGTTAAGGCCACAATAAGTATTGTTAAGCAAATCAACCAAGTTAGTCCTAATAGAATTTTTAAATATTTATTCATACTGATATTTTAAAATTAAAAAAGAGGTTGCTTAATAATTTTTAAAGAAATCGTACAATAAACGAACGCCAACGCCTGTTCCTCCTTTTGTTCTGTAAGAATCTTTAGATCCAATATAAGCTGGTCCTGCAATATCTAAATGTATATACGGATAATCGGTAAAATGTTCTAAAAATTTACCAGCAGTGATTGCTCCCCCGACGGGGCCTCCTAAATTTTTAATATCTGCAATATCAGATTTTACTAAATCGCCATATTCTTCCCAAAAAGGAAATTCGACCAATCGTTCAAAAACTTTCTCTCCAGAAATGGCTAACTTAGTTTTTTGTTTTTTTGGAGCGTTCCCCATACTTACAATTCCGTAAGGACCAATTGCAGCATGTGCGGCTCCTGTTAAGGTTGCTAAATCGATGACTAATTCGGGCTCGAATTGTTTAGCATAACTTAATGCGTCGGCTAAAATCATACGTCCTTCGGCATCGGTATTTAGAACTTCAACTTTTGTTCCATCGTGCATGGTAATAATATCTTGAGGAGCATAGGCGTTATTGCCAGGGCGATTGTCAGTTGCAGGGACTAAAGCAATAACATGAACGTTTAATTTATTAGCTGCAATAGCTTGCATTGCTCCAATTACAGCAGCGGCTCCAGCCATATCCGATTTCATTTCGTCCATACTTCCTGCTGTGGGTTTTAAACTTAAACCTCCTGTGTCGAATACTACACCTTTCCCAACAATAACAAAGGGTTTGCTGTTCTTTACAGAAGACGGTTTCCATTCCAAAATAGAAAAAGTTGGAGGATTAAAACTGCCTCGATTGACGGCTAATAATCCGCCCATTTTTAAAGATTCGATTTGTTTTTTACCTAATATTTCTGCAGAATAGCCATATTGTTTTGATGATTTCTTAATCTCTTTCCCCAACTGCTCTGCCGTTAGAAAGGATAAAGGTTCGTTAACTAAATCTCTTGAAAAACAAACAGCTTTATACAACTGGTTTATCTCATCTAAAATAGCTTGTTCGATTTGACTATTAATACTAATTTCTTTTAAAAAGCTTTTGTTTCTTTGCTCGTCGGAATGATATTTTGTAAAACTGTATGACGATAATAATAGCCCTTCGGTAAACGATTTTACCTGCTCTGAGTCAGTTTCTGGAGCTTCTATATGGATACTTTTAATTTGTTCTTTATTGATTTGATCAAAAACTTGAGCTCCTAATTTCCGACATTGTTCCCATTCCAGATGAATCTCTTTTTGTTTCTTTACGGCAAGAATAAATATAAAATTACCTGATAAATCGATGGTGGTAATATCTTTTTTGTTTTTGATATTTTTTCTTAAATATTTTTCTTGTGAAGCGTTTAGATATTTCTTAATGTTAGAGTCTGACGACCAAAAGACAAGAGCTTGATTCTTCTTGTGGTTTTTTGATGATTGTATTTTCATAGTGATTTTTTTAGGATTATAAATATTTAGTATAAAGATAAATAAGCTTTTTCTAAAATCGGCTTAACAATTGTAAATTTTTGACTTTAATGATGAAATATTATTTTCAGCAATTGTAAAAAGTGGATTTTCCGAATGAAGTTGAGCTAAATATTCTTGTTCGGGTTGCTTTGGAGTGGGGATAAGAATTGCTTTTTTGTTGAGTTTAATAAGATCCATAATACTCGAAAAGCCAGAACGGGATACGACACACTTCGCTCTATTTATTAAAGTGTTTAAATTTGTACTATTTGCAAGAGGAATATATTGGATATGATTGCTTAGGACTTTATTTTTATTATTTCCTCCTACTATGATCACTTCTCCTGAGTAATCTTTAAAGCTCTCTAAAATAAGCGTTTCCAAAATGCTTCTTTGGGGTTCTAATCCTGATAGAACAATCAAGAAATCAATATCTTTTTGCATCTCTTTTATTTCTAAATGCGATTGTAAGCCGATAAATTGATATGGTATTTTTAAAAAA
>Ga0256826_1001006_pt1 | contig 17506 bp, 20 predicted proteins | sample CV79metaG_FD_185975 | JGI IMG/M metagenome (GOLD analysis project Ga0256826, IMG submission 185975) | Hydrothermal vent microbial communities from East Pacific Rise, Pacific Ocean - CV79 | ecosystem: Environmental > Aquatic > Marine > Hydrothermal vents | place: Pacific Ocean: East Pacific Rise...
ATCGGTATAAACAAAAACTTCTATCTCGTCATCAAGTTGCATCTCTGCGGTGACGTACTGGTTAGGAAGGAGAACATCTTTCTCATCTTCTGCCATTAAAAAAAGACCGGGAGTTGTGTCACGGTCGACGCGAAGAGTATTAATCTCGCCAAGTACTAAGTGTTCATTAATCATATGAAATTATAGCGTAAGTAAAGGGGTGTTTAGGTTTCCTCTTTTCCAAAGATAAGTACAGGTCCGAACTTCCAGCCCCAAAAGAGAAAGAGAATTAACCACAGGCTCAGAGAAATATCAAAGAGCCATAGCATTGGTAGGTCAAATCCAAAGACTAATGAGTATAAAAAGCGTAGCCCTACAACAATTTGTGTAAGGTAGAAAAGCTTTAGGGTTACTGCGTCGGCTTGAGGAGGTTGCCCTGAATGCCCAAGGGTTACGCGTGTTCCAAAACCGATGATGATGGTGGTTAAGAAACCAAGGGCTAAGAGGTGTTTGTCCACGAACATAAAGCTGGTGCTTAAGAAAACCTCTAAAAGTTGAAAAACTGCTCCAAGAATAAGGGCTGCTGGCATCCAGTACAGAGCAATATGCAAAATTTTTAAGATGTTAGGCGCTTGTTTAAAAGAGAGTTTCCAACGTAGCACTTCACGTAAGATGAAGTTTCCTAAAAAGAGTGAGATACCTGCATCTACAAGAGGAAGTTCTAAAACAGATGCAAAACTTTTAAAAATGAATGCGGCAAAAACAATGGCAACAAAACGAGGATTTTTCTCTTCAAAAGAGTGAGAGAAAAAAGGTACCATTCTTTGAGCAACGGAAAAGGTCATGAAGATAAGGTAAAGATTAAAGGCAAAAGGCATAGCGTACTCTTGCCAGTGAAAAATAAGTTCTATAATCCAAATTGCATGAGCAATCGTTCCGATATACAAAGAGGTTAAAATCCAAAAAGGATCATCTCTAAGGGCAGGTTGGGCTGAGGTGAAAATGCGTTGAAGCATATAAAGAAAAACCATCTGTCCTACAAGTAAGATTCCCATTCCTACAAACATAAGCGTTGATGAAGTAAAGAAGCCTACTACGATGAGTAAAGAAGCGACTTGGTAAAGAAAAAAAGTACGAAGGTAGTAGGGCTTTTTAATTGGAGGTGCTTGGCAAAAACGTGAAAATGTGGTGTATAAAAATCCGATAAAAAACTGGGTAAACACAATAAAAATCAGGGTGTAAGCATGAAAGGTTACAGGTGCTAAAAAGCTTTCTAGTGTACCTTTGAGCATGAGCTTGTAGCTTGCCATATAAATCACCATAACCACAATTGCCCAGACAATTCCGGCTAAGAAAAAAGGCTGATGGGGTTGAGATAAAAAGTAGTTCTCTTTTTTAGTTTCAGGTTCGGTAGAAAAATTCTGCATAATACTTCTTTAAAAATGTTTATTATTTATGATGAATAATAGTGTAATCCTTAGTAAAGTAAGCTTAGAGGTTCTAAGAGTACTTCTAATTCAGGTCAATCACACGGTTTCTACCACTGTCTTTTGCCGAGTACAAGGCGGTGTCTACACGTTTTAGTAAAGAAGCTTCATTGTCATCTTTATGCAGTTGTGTAACACCAAAACTACAGGTGAGTTTTGCTGTAATTACGAAGTGATGTTTTTCAATGATAAGTCTAAGTTTTTCAGCAAGTGCTTTAGCTTGAGCGTGATTAGTCTCAGGTAAAACAATGATAAACTCTTCGCCTCCCCATCGTGCAAGAAGGTCAGCTGAGCGAACAGTTGTGGCTACGAGAGTACTGAGCTCAACTAAGATTTCATCTCCTGTTTCATGACCGAGTTTATCGTTGACCTCTTTGAACTTGTCAATGTCAAAAAAGATAACACTTAAAGGTAGGTCATAACGTTGTGCACGGTGGATTAAAATTTCCATGACCATGTTTAATTTATGACGGTTGGCAATCTTTGTTAAAGGGTCGGTTGTGGCTAGAATTTTTAGTGTTTTTTCCGAACGTTGTTGTAAACGAAAGTACAAAATAAGTAAAACAGAAAAGAAAAGTGCAACAAAAATTGAGAGCACAAGGTTGAGTATATAACGGCTTTGAATGAAATCTAGAACATGGTCCTCTTGGTAAACAATGTAGTATGCCACCTGTTTGTTTTCAACATTACTAATGGCAATAAAGGAAATAAGGTAATGATGTTTATTGACAAGTGTGTCTATTAAAAAGTCTTGACCTCTATTTAGTTTTTTTGAAACGGTGCTTCTTATGTTTTCATTAATAGTGTTAATAAGCTTAGGCTGAAACTCAACAGAGCCTTTGTCAATAGTCTCTTTATCTTGCATATAGTCTTGTGAAAGAGGTGATAGCAGGTAGTTGTTCTGCTCTTTTTGAAAGACCTTTGCATCAATAATTTCTTTTTTTATAAGGAAACAGTAATAGGCAGGATAGATACCTTTAAGCTGATGTTTAATGGCATTAAATGAGTATGATATTTCCACTGAACCAACAAGTTTTTTATGGTACATTAAAGGAAAAACATTTCTAAATCCGTTAAAGATACGTCCTTCTTCAAAACCATGAACAGATTTTTTTTTGAGATTTACCTTGTCAATGGAGTAACGTATTCCTACAAGAGAATCACCAAAGTACTTAGGACGGTGAAAACGCAAGAAACTGCTATTGCCTTGGAGTTGAAAGTGCAGTTGGCGAATATTTTGTAATTTTAGGTTTTGGTACAAGGGTAAGAGTTTGTTATAGAGGGTTTCTCTTAGGTGCTGTGTCTCATCATGGTTATCGATAAGATTGGCTTTTTGAATGATGTCAACAATCTCTGGCTTGTTTATGATGTTATCAAAGATGTTTTGTGAAACTAGAGTATATGAAGTTTTAACAGCTTCAAATTTAAGTCTTTCTTGAGTGATTTTTTCTTGAAAGTAGAGCTTTTCTTTCTCGTTTTTTTGCTCAAGTTGGAAAAAATACGCTGGTAAAAAAAGTAAGATTGTTAAAAGAATAAGTGCTAAGATATTGTAAAAAAAAGTAGCGATTTTCATGATGTTTCCCCATATCGGTTTAAAAATATGTTTCTGCTTATAATGAGTATAACACATTGTTGATATGTATCAAGCATGGAGTAGGGGAAATCTTAATATAATATCGTAATTATAGTGTTTTAAAGGACTTCTCATCACTTACGATATTGTACATATTATTCATATTTTTGCTGTTTTTATTTATGGTGGTTTTCTGATTACAGATAACCTTTTCTTAGCTAAGCTAAAAAATGAGATGGATCCTGAAGAACACGCTAGGGTAAGAGAATCTTTTATGAAACACGTTCGTAAAGTGGTTCCTAATGCACTTTTAGTGGCAGTTGTTGCTGGTGGTTATATGTTTGGAAGTCGTTTTGGCGCTATTGAAGATGGTGCTTTAACAAACTTTCAAATGGTACTTTCCCTTAAAGCATTCTTAGGTTTGTGGTTAGGTTTTAGAGGCTTTAATCAGAAGTTCTTTAAGATTCAACCTTGGGTGTTTAAGTCGCATCTGTTTCCATTTTCATTGGTTGTTATTATTATCTTTTTATCGCAACTTATGTATATGGTTTAAGCCCAGAAGTCTAAGGGATTAGGGTATATAAACTCATAATCTTTTAGCTTAGTACTTTTAACAAGCCGAGATGTTTCGCCCTCAAAACTCCCCAACTGAAGTCCAAATTTTTTACAGTTTTTAGCATGAACCTCTGAGCGAAGAGGGTGCTTAGGTGCCACTAAATTGTAAAGCCCTTGTGTGATGTTTTTCTGAATGAGGTGTTTAACAATGCCGATGACATCATCTTTGTGAATGTAGTTGACAGGACCATCTGTAAAGGTTGAAACTGATTTCCATTTTCCAGAAATTCTGTCTTCTCCCATAAGCCCACCTAGTCTTAAGATGAGTACCTTATTTCTCAAGTTTTGCACTAAGTCCTCAGCCTCTTTTTGTTTACCTACTTGGGTGATGAGAACGTCTTCATCTATCTCTTTGTCAAACTCTCTGTAAACAGAGGTAGAACTCATTAATATGATGGATGTGGAAGCTTTTGTAAGTGTAGATATTTTTTGAAGAGTGTTAAGGTAGTTGTCTTTAGTGTTTATTGAAATTATTAATGTGTCAGCTTGCCAAAATACAGAGTCATCTTTTGTTGTTTCTCTTGAGAAACATTCAACAGTATAACTCTTTTTTAAATTTTCACTTAATGGAAACCCTAACCAGCCACATCCAATAATAGAAATTTTACGCATTTTATTTTTTTGCTTTGGCTTTTGCTTCTTGATAACTTTTTTTAATTCCAATTAGTTCATATAAAGAAATTTCAGGCATAGACTCTTCTATAAGTTTATCTGTTTGAGTAAACTTACCTTTCATTTTTTCAATATCTTCATATCCACTTGGTTTTATCTCATTCATTGCGGTACCAAATGCCATTGCCCATACAAAAACTAACATAATCCAAACAATCTTTTTTGATTTGGTATATACGCCAACAAAGTGAAAACCTAAACTAATCACTAAGGCTGAAATAAGTAATATTGTTAAAGTCATTTTACTAAGTTCTCCCCTCTTGGTTGAATTTTATCTGTAATATGGGCATCTGCTACCATTTTGTCACTGAAACTTTTTACACCAATTGTTGCGACTACCATGATTGCAAATACAATAAAGAGTATGACAAAGGCAACAGAATATCGTTTAATTATCGCTAACATTTATTTTTTTTCTTTTTTAAGTTCAAATTTTTTATTTTTATCTGCTTGCTCTTCTGCAACACCTTTTGTAAACTCGATACATCTAGATGTATGAAAGTCTCTTTCGTAATCAACATGCTTAAAAAGATGATTTTCTATAATCCACCCTTGTGCTTTAGATAGTAAAACAGACCTTGAAATGGTACGACGCAGTTTATTTTCACAAATAATCGTTTTACCTTCTTTAAACATAGCTTCTACATTAGTCATTCTTGATGTTGTTGCATAATAATGCAGACCAATCATGATAGCTACAAATATACCAACAAAAGACATCCCATTTCTAAAGGCACTCTTTGGCATGAACTCACGTGATGTTACAAATGCTGTAACACTTAAAATAAATATACCAATGACTATGTAAACAATTTCTAATTCTAAAAATAAATCCATGACTTAACTTCCTTAACTAATATGTTGTGCTTCCCAAGCTTCAAAAGCTGGGGTGAAGTACTCAATACGTACTTTTTTAAATTCGCGTGATGAGTAAAGAGGCATATGCGTTTTACTCTCAATCTCTTTTTCCATCTCTGCAATAATACCGTTAGTTTCTTCTGTTGTTTTACCATGAACCATTGTAAAAAGGTTGTATGGCCAGTTTGAATACTTAGGACGAAGGTAACAGTGTGATACTGCTGAAAATGCTGCTGCTATTGCACCAATCTCTTCACCTTTTTCTCCCTCTTCAACATCCCAGACTACCATTGCATTTGCATTAAAGCCAGCTTTTCTGTGGTTGAGGATTGAAGCGAAACGACGCATGACACCTGCTTCTTGCAGTTCAGCCAAGATAGAGAAGAACTTGTCGTAATCAATGTTAAGCTCATCAATAATAGCCTTGAATGGTTCAGAAACCATCTCAATGTTGTACTGAGCCTTACGAATGATTTGGTGATGCAAAGGAGAAAGGTCAATATCTTTATGAATGACTTTTTTAACCTTCTCTTTTTTCTCATCTTTACCCGTAGTATTAAGCTTTACATTAATTTTAAAAAGCTTAAGGGTTGGAAGCATAATGTACTCTTGTGCCTCCGTAAGGTCAGAAAGAATTTCTAAGGTTTTATCTAAGCCTAGTTTAGAGTCAGGTGCAACCGCTAAGGTAAACCAGATATTAAACTCATGGTTTCTTTCGTAGTTATGCGAAATACCTGGGTGTGCATTAATAATTTTAACGGCAGCACTAATTTTTTCTTCTGGAATTTTAAAAGCCACAAGAGATGAGGTGTATCCTAATCTTTTGGTGTCAAAAATTGCAGAGGTTTGACGAATGATATTTTTCTTCTTTTGATCTTGTAAAATGGCAAGAACTTCCTCTTCGCTCATCTCTAACTCATCTGCAATTACTTTAAATGGTTTAGGAACAAGGGGAAATTTTTTCTGTATTCTTGAGAGGATTTCTTCTTTCATTGTAGGGAACTCTTTATATTAAAATTTTTTATCTTTTTATTATTAGGATTGTATAGTCTTTTAGTTTAAATACAATTGATATTTATCAATTCTTGCTTGCTAGTTTTAGGCTATTCTTACGTCCATAAAGATAGAATACGTTTTTAATTGAATAAAGGTTGCTTATGGCGTACTTTCCCGCTTTTTTAAAACTCGACAATAAGAAGATTTTGATTGTGGGTGGTGGTTATATTGCTTATGAAAAACTAGATCATCTTCTTGACTTTACAAAAGACATCTCTGTTGTTGCTTTAGGGCTTTCTGATGAGATGCAAAATCGTATAGATAAAGAAGGTCTTCACTTTGAAAAACGTGGCTATGTAAAAGGTGATATTAAAGAGTTTGCGGTGGTGATTGTAGCTGTAGATGATATTCCTTTACAGGCTGAAATCTTTCAAGAGTCAAAGTCATATAACTGTTTGTGTAACTCGGTGGATTCAGTCGATTATTGTGATTTTATTTTTCCTTCTTATATTAAGAAAGATGACTTGACTATTGCGGTGTCAACCTCAGGTGCTTCTCCTGCAATGGCGAAACATTTGAGACGTTATTTGCAAAAATTAATTCCAGACTCAATTGGTGGATTTTTACAAGAGATGAAGGAATTAAGACGTACACTTCCTAAAGGAAAAGAACGTATGCAGATGCTTGATAAAAAAGCAGAAGACTTTATAAATAGTTGGAAAGCATCTAAGTAAGGTTTTGCTTACGTGAGCTTGATGCTGAGTCAAACTTAGCGTTAGCGTAGGAGGAGGGGCTTTGCTCCTTCTATGTATAATTGTGATAATGATAAAAAAGCAGAAGACTATATTACTACATGGAATAAAAAGGATTAAAGAATGAAGTTAAATCGAAAGCTAATAATTTTTGGTGTGTTTACAATAGCAATCATTATGGGAGTACTCTCTTTACAAAGAGCTATGCCAAATGATAAAGAAGCTCGAATCTATAAAGAGGTTCAGGTATATAGTCCTTATAAAATGGAGAAAAGACTTGGTGGACTTGTTATTATAGATAAACGTGATGGAAGAAAAGAGAAACCAAGTAATGCTGAAGTTTTTCACCGTATGGATGAACTAGAGCAAGATTGGGGTAAAGATCACCTTCGTATAAATGGAAATGACCTTCATGTTATAGGTGAGAATAATCAAACGATTGTTAAAATCTTTATTGAAACAGAGAAAGAGAAAACTTTTTTACATAGCTTTTACGGAATCTAAACAAACTTGTTAAGACAACTCTTTGAGTTGTCTGTTTAACTCTTTAATGTTCTTGTCGTCTTTTTCCATCTTCGTTTTATATTTCTCAATTTTATCTACTCTACCATCAGCGACCGCTTTATTATAATCTTGTGTGTGCTCTTTTAAGTTCTCTTTTTTAGACTCTATCTTTGCTTCTAGTTTTTGTTTTAAACCTTCATCCGTACAGTACATTTTCACCTTAGATAAAGAAATTTCTAAACCATTGATACGGTTCATGTTCTTCATCTTTTTAGCATCTACCAATTCTTGTTCAAGATGATTGACTTTTTTAGTACAACCTTTGCTGTTCTCATAATTTCCTGAAGCATAAAGTACTGTACCTGCAAGTAAAAGCCCTAGGGTTGTTCCCATTAAAAGTAAGTTTTTCATTAGTAGTCCTTGTATTTATAAATGAAGTATAGGTTAAAAGGATGTGGAAAATGTGGGCGAAAGAATTTATTACTATAAAAAAATAGAAATTATAGGGTTTTGTGTAGGTTAACGCTTAGTTAGTAGGATTGTCATAGGTAATGACTTGGTTTCTCCCTTTTTCTTTAGCTTGGTACAATGCAATATCTGCATTTTTATAAATAGTGTTCATATCAAGGTCTTGTGTAGAATTAATATTACAAATACCTATTGAAATAGTTAAATATTCATTGGCTAAACTCGTGCTGTGTTTTATTTTTAAGTTATGAACACGTTTTCGTAAGTTGTTAGCAAAAGAAAAAGCTTTTTGTTCACTAAAGCTAGAACCTAAAATGGCAAACTCTTCACCACCAACTCTAAATACCATGTCATCAGGTCGATGGAAGCTCTTTTTTAAACTTGTTGCCACACTTATGAGGGCATTGTCTCCTTCAAGATGACCGTAGGTATCGTTGTAGTCTTTGAAGTAATCAATATCGATGAGCATTAGAGTGAGTTTTATTTGGTTACGGTGTTGAAGACGTAACTGTTTTTCAAACATAGCATTAAAGTGTGTTTTGTTAAAAAGCTGTGTCATTCCATCGGTAATGATGAGTTGGTCTTTAGTACAGTTAGCAATTTCTAAGAGTTTAATGCGGTGAGAGAGTAAGAATCCAAAAAGAAAAGCTTCGGCAATGGTTCCAAAAACAAGGGCGTGTGAAGTGAAGTAATTAAAGCTAATACCACCATTGTAAAAAAGAATAGCAATAATACTAGACAGAAGATAAAAGCTATGGGCAAATAAAAAGTAGTGAATCAGAGGATGTTTCTTACGATAAATGGAGATACTGACCCATAACAAGGATAAAAGAAGATAAGAGTAAAGAATAGAGGTTATCTGAATGGCTTGAGTGTAGTTAAGAAAACTGTACAGATAACACAGACTAAAGGCAAGGATAATTGAGTTTAAAACAAGATGTTCAAGAGGGTAAGTTTTCTTGGTTAAAAAGACTTCTTGAATAAAAAGAGCAATGAAAATCGGGCTGATTAAAATCATGGCATTAAGCTTAAGTGCTAAGTCCCCATAAACATAAAAATAGTGTGTAAGCATTCCATAATTGTAAGCAATGGGAATGGAAGAACTTATGAGGTAAAGGGCGTAAAAAAGGTACTCTTGATGTTTAGAAGAGAAGTATAAAATAAGGTTGTAAATTGCTAAGGTCAAAAGGATACTAACGAAAATAACAATCCCTATATAGTTACTGATGAGGTGTTGTTTGGAGTGTTTAGCATCATAAAGTTTTAGCTGTACAATTTGGTAAGATAAACATTGAGAGCGTACTAAAATGGTTTTACTTTGATGTGGTTTTAAAGAGAAAGAAAAAACACCTTCTGCACCGTCCATCTCTTGTGTGTTTTGATTATAAACAGAGCTAAATATGGACTCTTTAATGAGTTTCCTGTTGTGTATTTCATAAAAATGCACGTTGTCCGCTAAGTAAGTAAAGGTGTTGTGTAAAAAGAGTTTTTTAGAGGAGTTGGTCTCATTTGTAAGGGTAACTTTTATCCAGGTGACTTCCGCTTTCATGCCTAGGTTTAATTTGTTGTTGGCATCTGTAAAGTCTTGGCTAAGTACGTCATCCCAAGAGATGTTTTTACTTGGGTCAATGTAAAAAGATGTTTTGAAATTCTCGAGGTTAACTGCGGGCGTATTGATGTTAATATCTACTTGAGCGTAAAGAATATGCATACAAAATAGAAAAATAGAGACTACTTTTAACATCAACTCCCCATTATTTTAATGTTTAGTGTCTATTAGTATAGCTTCTTGATATAAAAGTTAACTTTTGAAATTACTTTAGCTTGAGGTACTTAACTTGAAAGAAAATCCCAACGAAGTGAAGAGCATAAGTAGGGTAATGGTGTATAAAACTGAGTACGAAGAGAACTGTAAAATAACGCCACCAAGGATAGAAAAGAAAAGGGCAAGAGATAAGATATTTATCTGAAGTGCCATATATACAGGGCGTTTCTTTGGTGGGGCTAGGTCTAAGATGAGGTTTCCTGAAGCGATGCGTGAACCATCAATAGCTGCGCCAATGAGAAAAAACAGAAGCATATATATTTCTAAAGAGGAAGCAAAAATTGCTAGTGTAATGGCAGTGATTTGAAAGGTAATCGCTACTTGTGCAGTAAGTCTGTTTAGACCTGCTCCACTGAGTCTTGCCCAAAGAAAATTACTGAGCATTGCACCCACCATCTGCGCTGTGATTAAAGAACCAATGGCAAGACCATCTAAACCGATTTTTTCTTGAGCGTGTAAGATGATAAAAGGTAAAGAGATAAGATAACCATACCCTAAAAAGAAGGTTTTGAGTTGAGCTTGAAGTTGCTTGTCTGACTTTAAAAGATTCAGTGAGTTGTGTAAAAAATCTTTAAATGATTTCTCTTTAGTCGCTACCTCTTCTTTTTTTGGCTCATCTATACTTCCAAAAGCGAGGTAACCAAAACCCATGATAAAAGCTGAGATGATGAAGAGATAACCAAAGCTATAAGGCTCTTCAAAACTCTCAATAATAAAACCTGCCATTGCTCCTGAAATAAGCCCACCCAGTCCTGAAAAGAACTGACGGTAAGACATGGTTTTACCACGAAACTTAGGCGAGAAGATTTTACCAATGATGTCTTTAAAATAGATGGCCCCAAAACCTGCTGAAAAAGAGAAAACAAAGAGACCTAAGCCGATGGAAAAAAGGGTTAGATTAGGGGAGTCAGTTCCCAAGACAATAATGGCGACACCGATAGAAAACCAAGCAATAAAACGTACTAAAAAGACACGTCTTAAGTAAGGTAACATGAGTTCATAGGTCTGAGATTGAAAAGCAGCAAAGAGTTGAATTAAAACAGCACCACCGCGAAGTAAAGCGGCAAAAAAACCAACCAGTAAAGAACTTCCCCCGAAATAGTTAACGATAAGAGGTAAGATAGTAGAAGGCTCGGCAATGGTCGTTCCAATACTTAGGAAAAAACCATGCAGAATATTTTTAATGTGATTGGAAAATTTATCCACGCTTAGTTTAGTGCTTCAAATGCGTCATCAATGCTGTTAAACTTTTCAGTTACAAAAAGATAAACCGCAGCATTAAGTTTTGCTAGTTTTAAGTACTCATCCGAAGGGCTTGTTAATTGTTCTAAAGAACTTTCAAGGGTAATTGAGTCCCATGATTTTGTGTAGTTAATGCCGTAATGTTCAGGATCAATTACAAACTCATCTACCTCTTCACCTTTTCCAGTAGAAATCCATAAACGTCCCTTAGAAAAAAGTTCAGGGGTCCCTTCGTTTCCTTGAATTAAAGCAAAACGTTTATAACGGTCTGAAAAGATTTCTACATATTTTTTAACATAAGGCTTATGGAAAACACCTGTGATTGCATACTCACTCTGAGCAATTTGAGGAAGCTTTTCAATGGTATTAAAACCTGTACGAAGACCAAGACGCATACGAATTTCAGTAAGTTTATTCATAGCAGGGAAGTGTTCTTTTCTGTCAAAGTAGTGCATATTTTTACTAAGGTCAATTTTAGTACAGATGTCTTTAATGGTAATTCCACCCTTTGCAGGTGTAAGCTCATCACCCGTAACAATAAGGTTAAGCCCCGTGTCTTCAAGAACCTTAGCGACTAAAGGAAAGATATAAGGATTTTTAGCCTTACCATCAAATGGATAACCTAACTCAATAGAGTTCTCAACTTTAGAGTGTTTAACATAAGCATCACACGCTGTAATTGCTCCACGGAACTCTTCTATAGTCTCAGGCTTAAGTCTCCAGCCTAGTAAAAAACCAGCAATTTGTTCAGGATGAACACTCTGGTCTAAGATCTGTTTCATCATATCTTCAGACTCTTCAAAAGTAAGGTCTCTGTTCCCTTTTGGTCCTGTTCCTACGGCGTGAATATATTTAAAAAAATCCATATTATCTTCTCTTTTCTTTTCTTTTATAGTTGAACCCTCTGAACCAACCTGGTATTCTCTTTTTACCCTTGGGGAGAGCTTTACAAAAGTAATCTTAACTAAAATTTTCTATCGCCGTAGCTATGGCTATGACTCAAAAAAAGTTTTATCTAACCTCACTTCTGTAAAACTCTCTGAGAACATCAGGTTGGTTCAGAGGGTTCAATTAAGCAAGTTTATCGAAATAAAACTTACTAACGATTGATAAGTATCATAGAAAAATCTGATAAAATAACTTAGAATCTAAATAATAAAATACTATAAATTTTAGGGAGTTTTCATGTCTGAAGTTGTTTTAATTACAGGGGCTAGTTCTGGAATAGGTAGAACAACAGCGCTTTTATTGGCAGAACAAGGGTACATTGTTTATGCGGGAACAAGAGAAGTGTCCCGACTTAATAACTTGAAACATAAGAATTTACATCCCATTCATTTAGACATTACTAAATCAGAAAATATTACTTTAGCCATACAAAAGATTAAAAAAGAGCATCAAAAGATAGATGTATTAATCAACAATGCAGGATATGGACTGGTTGCTACTGTGGAAGAAGTGAGTGAAGAGGAGATGTTTGAACAGTTTAATGTGAATGTTTTTGGTCTACTTAGAGTGAGTAAGGCAGTGATTCCTTTGATGCGTGAAAATAAGTCAGGTGTTATTATTAATATCAGCTCTTTTCTTGGAAAAATTGGTTTGCCTCTTTTAACCTTTTACAACTCAAGTAAATATGCAGTTGAAGGTATTACGGACTCGCTTCGGTACGAGTTAAGAGCTTTTAATATACGCGTTCACTCTGTAATGCCCGGCTTTTTTAATACGAACTTTGCCAAAGATAACCTTGTTGCTAATGCAGATACCTTTAGTGAAAACTCTCCTTATTCGGATTTGGTTAAGAACTTAGCCCCTAATATCGTTGAACAGATTAATGAGGGAAATGATGCAAGTGAAGCGGCGGAGTTAATCTTAAAAATGATTACAGATGAAAACGCACCTGCTCGCGTAACAGTTGGAGACAAGGCAAGTAAGTTTATCCCTATGCGACGTGAACTTAGTGATGAAGACTTTGAACGACGTGTGCGAGAGTATTACAACTTAAATGGATAGTTTTTTCTTTAACATAACGGAGCGACGTTATCAACTCAGTGAACTCTATAAGAAAAAAGATGAACATGTTACCCGTGTGGATATCTCTAATGGTTTAGTCTTTTTTGATATTTCACTTACTTTAGTAAAGGAGAAGATTATTGAGGTTAAAAACCTTGATAGAATGAACTTTATTGTGGGTGTTTCAAAGGGTAAGGCTGAGATACATGACAAGATAGAAAATAAAACCTATAAACTTCGTGAAAACAAAACTTACCTTTTTGGCTCTTCTCGACAAGATTTTAAGATTACTTTAGAAGCTTCGCAAAAGACAGAGGTCTTTATTCTTTTTGTGGCGGACTTTTTTATTAAAAGATACCTTAGTAACAATGCTTTTGAGCCGATAAACTTTTTATACCAAAAGATTCAAGAAGAAGTGAGTTTAGAGCTTTTATCTGAGACATCAACAGATGCGCTTAGTCTTTATCTTATTGATAAGATTATTCATACTCAAGTTAATGAGAAAATGAAGAGTATTATCTGCGAACACCGTGCGATTGAGTACATGATTCATAGGTTTTCACTTTTAGAACTTTTAAATCTTGATGAGTTTTCTGCTCAAGAGATAGAAATTTCTAGTAAGGCAAAAGAGATAATTTTGCAAAACTATAAAACACCACCTACTATTAAAGAACTAGCACACCTATGTGCAACTAATGACTTCAAACTCAAAAGCTATTTTAAAAAAGTCCACAAGACCACGATTTATGCTTATGTACAAAAGCTTCGTTTAGAAAAGGCGAACTTACTCTTAAGAGAGAAACTTCTCAGTGTGGGTGAAATAGCTCAAGAAGTAGGCTACAAACATCAAGGACACTTTAGTTCTATCTTTTTTAAAACCTATGGTGTTTATCCCAAAGACTTAAAAATATCCCTCTAAGGATAAATTAAAATCCCTCTAGTGATAAAAGTATGTTATTAATACTATTTTTAAATAGTATTATGTTGATATCAAATAATTAAAAGGATATCAATATGAGTAAAGTAGTTTTAATAACAGGTGCAAGTTCAGGAATGGGAGAGGCTACGGCTAGACTTCTTCATGAAAATGGGTATAAGGTTTATGCAGGGACACGTGATAAAGAGTTAAACACACCGCAAATCGTGGGTGTGAGTAATGTTTATTTAGATGTAACCGATACGGAGTCTATAAAAACAGCAGTTGATGTTATTTTGACCCTAGAAAAAAAGATTGATGTTTTAGTGAATAACGCAGGGTATGGTCTGCTTTCAACGGCAGAACAAGCGACTGATGAAGAAATTTTTAATCAGTTTGATGTGAACGTTTTTGGTCTTATGAAAATGACAAGAGAGGTACTCCCTTTGATGAGAGAAGCTAAGTCAGGTGTAATCATTAACATCTCTTCATTCTTAGGAAAAATGGGACTTCCTCTGCTTTCACACTACAATGCTTCAAAATATGCGGTAGAAGGTTTTACCGATTCTGTACGTTTTGAGATGAACCCGTTTGGTGTTCGTGTTCATGCCATTCAAGCCGGTCTGTTTGGAACTAACTTTGTTCAAAAAGGTTTAGTGGCAAATGCCGCAACGACAGCAGAAGATTCACCTTATAAAGACTTAGTTGGACACTTAGTGCCTATCGTAGCTAAGGCGATTAATGAAGGTCCAAGCCCTGAGCCTATTGCTGAAGCAGTTCAAAGTATTATTGAAAATGAAGATGCTCCTATTGCTACGCCAGTCGGTGGTGAAGCGACTACTTTTGTTCCGATGAGAAAAGAGTTAAGTGATGAAGCCTTTGAAGCGAAAGTTACGGAAACTTTCGGACTGTAATGAAAACTTTTTTAGCTCTTTTACTCATTATAAGTACTCTGTTTAGTAGTAGTGATTCTCTACGCAAGAAGGCTTATGAAAAAGGGCTTCGTCCTATGCCTAAAACTTTTGAGTCTCTGCTCAAAGCGGTAGATGAAGAACGAAACCCGATGACACGAGATAAAATTGCCTTAGGAAAAAAACTCTTTAACGATAAAAATCTTTCTCTTGACAGAACACTTTCTTGCGCAAGTTGTCATAAATTAGACAAGGGCGGTGATGATGATAAACCTACGGCTATTGGTTATCACAAACTTGAAAATCCTTCGCATTTAAATACGCCTACGGTACTAAATACGGCCTACTCAAAACACTTTTTTTGGGATGGACGTGCACGTTCTTTGGAAGAACAGGCAAAGGGTCCTACTCTTGCTTCTTTTGAAATGGCGTCAACACCAGAGCTTATCAATGAGCGAATGAAAGAAAATCAAGAATACATAAAAGCCTTTGATGAGGTTTTTGATGATGAGCCGAGTTTTAACCTGATGGCAAAAGCTATTGAAGTGTATGAAAAGACTCTAATTACGCGAGGTACGTTTGATGAATTCTTAGAAGGGGATGACATAGCGATGAGTGAAAGTGCTCAAAATGGTCTGAATCTTTTTATTGATATGGGTTGCAAGGGATGTCATTTTGGTCCTGCTATTGGAGGTCAAAAAATTCAGAAGTTCCCGCTTCGTAGTTATAATAATATTATAACCTCTACCTTTAATTTTAATGCGAAGACAGGGCGAAGGTCAATTAAAGAGATGTCCTTTAATTTTGAGAAACGTCATAACTTTCCTTTTAGCAATGTGGGTGGTTTTTTAGGTAAAGATAATACACAGAATTTCAGAGTGCCAATTTTAAGAAATATCTCTAAGACAGGACCTTATTTTCATAACGGTGAAGTAGAAAAACTTCGTGATGCCATCTTTTTAATGGGACGCCATCAAGTTGGTGTGGATTTAAATGAACAGCAGCTTGATGATGTGGAAGCTTTTTTAAAATCGTTAGATGGGGACTTGGTTGAGTATTGAAAAGATACTTTTAAGAGATGTTTTGTGTATGAAAACCATAGTAAATATTTTTAAAAACACTTTAAAAGAGCAAATAAAAATTAGGCTTAATAGCTTTATGTATTGTTGTGAAGTTAGGTGCTTTTAATGAAAATTAGTGAATAATAAAAAATGAAAAATGGACCAGTAGCAAGTATATTAAAGGAGACTTATCTTTTCTCTTTTATGAATGATAAAGAGTTGGAAAGTTTAACAAAAATATCAACAATACAAAACTTTCAAGCGGGCTCTTTACTTTTTATAGCAGGTGAAAGAAGTAAATATCTTTATATACTTATTGAGGGTTTAGTTAGTATCTATAAACATGATAATAAAGGAAATGAGATAATTATTGGTTTTTTTAAACCTTTCTCTCTTTTAGCCGAGGCTGCTATTCTCAAAAGAGTTCCTTTCCCCTCAACGGCAATGTTTAAAACAGAAGGTTCTATTATTAAAATAAAACTTGATGATTTCGAGAGTGTTTTTTTAGGAGATCCTAGAATCTCATACGAGATTATTCAATCTCTTCTTAATAAAATACAGCTTTTACAACAAAATATTCATTTTAATATCGCCTCAACTGCAAAAGAAAAAATCCTTCACTTTTACAAAAAGAATCCATCTTTAGGAAAAGAATTGAAAAAGTATGAGGTTGCAGCCTTATTAGGAATGACAGGAGAAACGCTCTCTCGAAATATAAGACAACTTCTAAAAGACAATAAGCTTGTTCAAAATGAAAAGGTTTATACGGTTAACGAAAACTAGTCTTCTACAAAAAATATTGATATTTTCTAAATAGGATAAGTTTTATCCTATTTTTGACATTTGTCAAAAAACATTCTATTTGAATCCTATATAATTCCCCATCTTAACAGATAAACGAGCCTTTTAAGCTCAGAAAAAAAGGATTTATTATGAACGGAAATACAAAAGCACTTATTAAAGCAACCGCACCTTTACTTAAAGAAAAAGGTGATGAAATTACAACAATTATGTATGGTATTCTTTTTGAGAAACACCCTGAAGCAAAAGAGTTGTTTAAAAATGCAGAACCTGATCAATACAAAAAACTAGCAGCAATGGTATATGCCTATGCAGCAAATATTGATAAGTTAGAAACATTAGGTAAAGGAGTACAAAAAGTAGCAAAAATACATGTTAATGTAAATATTTTACCAGAACATTACCCTTGGGTTGGAGAGGCTCTTTTATCTGCTATTAAAGAAGTTTTAGGTGATGAGGCAACTGTAGAAGTTATGGATGCATGGAAAGAAGCCTATTCATTTTTAGCAGATGTATTTATCAACAAAGAACAAGAACTTTACGCACAACAAAAAGTGTCTTAGTTATAAAGGATTTAAACAAGTTGTTACATAGAGCCTTAACTGCTCTTATTTTATCTTTTATTATGTCAGGCTCTATGTCCTGTATGGTGTCTTTAAATTACGTAAGTAGCTTAGGAAATGGAATCTTCATTATCTGGATGAAAGCTTGGATAACAGCTTTTATCCTTATTTTTTTAATAGCAGAAAGAGTGAGAATATTCACTTCTAATTTATTTAAAATATAACAGAAAGTACTTGTAACTGCTCATTGGGCTCAATTTGGCTTCTTATATT
>Ga0256826_1001007_pt1 | contig 17506 bp, 18 predicted proteins | sample CV79metaG_FD_185975 | JGI IMG/M metagenome (GOLD analysis project Ga0256826, IMG submission 185975) | Hydrothermal vent microbial communities from East Pacific Rise, Pacific Ocean - CV79 | ecosystem: Environmental > Aquatic > Marine > Hydrothermal vents | place: Pacific Ocean: East Pacific Rise...
TCTCGTATATCCTCTCTTTGATGCTTGGTTCTGGTGTTGCTTATGCACAAGCAGTACAACTTGCAAAAACAACATTTGCAAACTATGGCTTAAAAGATTTATTTGAAAAGGCCTCTATCAAAGTCTTAGAAGGAAATAAACTCTCAAACTCTCTACAACTAGCCAAAGGTGTAAAAGTAAAACGTAACTTTATGCAATCTTTAGCACTAGGTGAAGAGTCGAGTGAAGTAGCACAAATTTTAAATAACATTTCTCATCTCTATGCAGAAGAGAATGAGGACAAGCTTAAGCTACTTTTAGGGCTACTAGAACCCTTTATGATGCTATTTATCGGTGTAGTAGTAGGTGTCATTGTATCTGCTATGTTATTACCTATTTTTACCATGACACAGGGTTTACAATAAACAAAAAGAGGAACTATGCAAAAAAAACGTTTTCGTGATATCAAGCAAGGCAAAGAGTCAAGTATAAAAGAGTCTACTAAAAGCAGAGATAAAGCTTCATCTAAAACAGAGTCTGTTGCTATGGAAAACAGATACTATGCATCAAAAGGAAGTAAAATAAAAGCCTTTCTAACCGATGCTTTTATGCTTGTTATGCCCATTATGTATATCGTCTTCTATCTTGTTATGGGAGGAAGAGATGGCTTTGCAGAGCATAAAGCATTGGGATGGCTCTATATTTTGTTACCTCTTGTTCTAGCACAAACCCTTTTTATGGCAAAAACAGGTCAAACCCCAGGGTACCGTGCTTACAAACTTACACTCATAGATGAAAACACTGGAGAAACCCCTTCATTTTTTATCACACTTTTTAGAAATCTCTGTGCTGTTTTATCACTCTTTACTTTTGGTTGGCTCAGTATGTTTGTCAGAAAAGATAGCAAAACACTTCATGACTTTTTAAGTCGTACTGTCGTTATTTACAAAATCGAGTCAGATGAAAACCCTAAACCAAAATCTTAGTACCCCTACGCTACTCTCTCCCCTTTTGGGAGCATACTACTTTTTCTACTTTGCACTCGTAGGTGTTTATGTTATCTTTTTGCCTAAAGCTCTTCTTGACTTAGGCTACTCCACGGTAGAAGTAGGCATCATCTATGCAGCTGGACCTTTTATGCGTTTTGTGCTGCCTTTTGTCTTTCGTCACTACCTTACCCTTACCCCTAAAATCTACCTACTCTCTCTACTCTTTACCTTCATAGGTAGCTTACTCTTCATCGGTACTGTTGAGAGTTTTTGGATTTACCTTTTTTCAAACCTCCTCTTTGGTGCAGCTATGGGTGTTTCATTACCATACATAGAGACCATAGCATTAGCGACACTCTCTAAGAGTCGCTATGGGAAAGTACGCCTTTGGGGTTCTTTAGGGTTCATGGGTATCGCTTTGTGGCTAGGAAAGGTACTCCAGACCCCGTATGAAGTACTCTACTACCTAAGTGCTATGGCACTGTTTACTTTTTTCTTTGGTGCTATCCTCGTAAAGTATGACCATACTTCTCATGCATCAGCCCAAGATGACAAACATTTTTCACTCTCTAAATACTGGGCTTTTTGGGTTTCTATTTTTCTCATGCAAGTTGCTTTTGGAGGGTTCTATAACTTCTTTACCATTTATGAAACAGCCCAAGGTATCTCACTTGAGATGGTAAGCTGGATGTGGAGTTTTGGAGTTATCTGTGAGATTGTAATGCTCTACTTTCAAGGACCCCTACTACAGAGAAATTTACTTCATATTTTGCAGTTTGCTACACTTGTAACATCTCTAAGATGGCTCTTGCTCTACTTCTTCCCTGACTCTGTTACGCTTACTTTTGCTTCACAGTCACTTCATGCTATTAGTTTTGCTCTTTACCATACAGCTGCTATTACGTACATCTTTTCACTCTATACACAGAAAAAACTCGCACAGCAGTTCTTTTTAGGTATCGCTTTTGGGTTAGGTGGTTCTGTAGGAGCTGTTCTTTCAGGACAAGTTTATGGTGAGAAAATCTTTCTCATAGAAGCTTTCATTACCTTTATGGCATTTCTTGTTCTACTTATACACCAAAAACGAAAAGGAAAACTAGCATGATACACTCTACAGCCGTTGTTTTTGCAGGAGGTAAAAGTTCTCGTATGGGTCAAGACAAGGCTCTTTTACCTTTTGCAAACTACCCTACCCTTAGTGAGTACCAATACCACAAACTCTCAGCTATTTTTACCCATGTTTACCTCTCCTCTAAAGAAGACAAATTTAACTTTGATGTTCCTATCGTTAAAGATCTCTACACACAGATTTCTCCACTAGTAGGTATCGTCTCTGTCTTTGAGACATTAAATGTAGATGAAGTGTTTATCTTAAGTGTAGACACCCCTTTTGTTACGCAAGAGATTATAGAAAAACTCTTTAGCTACCCTAAAAACTATGATGCTATCATCGCTAAAAGTAGCAAAGGGGTACAACCCCTCTGTGGCATCTACAGACGCACCCTACTAGCCCAAGCAAAAGCCCACCTAACCCAAGATAACCACAGACTAAACCACCTACTCAAAGTCTCACACACAAAATTTATAGACTTTGAAGATGAAAAAGCATTTATAAATGTAAATACCCCTCAGGAGTATGAAGAGGCTTTAAAGGTAATGACTTAATAAAAAAGATATGTGATTAGTAATATATCTTCTTTTAATGACAAGTCACCTAGTGAAAGGACCGTAATATATTTGTATAGAATACGTTTCTAACTAAGTATTTTTTTGATAATACTATCTTTCCCTTTCTTACTAAAATGGTACATTACATAATAAATTCTCTCACTATAATGATAGGTTTATATTTTGAAGAACTTTTATTACTTTTCTAAAGGTTTAAAAGAATATAATTATATTTAAACTTAACAATAAGGAATAAAATGAAAAAAATTAATCTTTCATTAGTAGCACTTTTAACAATGAGTACATTTGCAGTAGCAGGTGGAGACATAGCTCCAATATCTGATGTAACTGTAGAATCAGTAGCGGATGTAATTGTAGAAGAAGTATCAACAGGTACTTTTTATGCTGGTATTGGTTACTCTAGTATGAGATCCAATATTACAAATATCAAATTTGATAACCTAGGTGATTTTAAACAAGATATTAAACATGATACAGGTGCAGTATTTGTAGATGCTGGTTATAAATTTAATGATTATATTGCTGTTGAAGCAAGATACTGGGTTGGAATTAGTTCAGATGATGTTAAATTTGACAATAAAGACTATACATTCCATGGTGATGTTATTGATACTGATTCTGATGCATGGGCTGTTTATTTAAAACCAATGTACCCAGTAACAGACTCTTTTGATGTTTATGGTCTTATCGGTTATGGTTCAGCATCACTAAATGATACAGATACATTTAATGGTGATGTAGAAGGTATCTCTTGGGGTGCTGGTGCAGCTTACTCATTTACAGATAGTTTCTCTGTATTCCTTGACTATGTTGCATTTACAGAAGATACTATCACAAATAATGAGCTTACTCATCTTGCTGGTGTAGATAGCACTGAATATGATCATGCATTTGATACAATAAACTTTGGTTTAAACTACCAATTTTAAAAGAAATTTCCATCAAATTTTTTATTTGATGGAAAATCCTCTTTTATTTCATAAAATATATCTTGATTATGGTTTTTTCTTAAAAATATATACTTACTATATTTAAAAAAGGATCATAAATGTTTAAAAAAAAGACACTTGTATTAACAGCTTTAGTTGCAGTATTAATTTTCTCTGCTTGTACTTCATCTTCAATTAACTCAAATAATAATTATTTTTATAATGGTATTAACTTTGGTGCAGATAGAGATGCAAGCTTTAAAAAAGGTGTAAAAGATGCTTGTAATACTGCTAATGGAAATTATACTAAAAACCACTATATGTTTAACAACAATAAGAGCTATAAAGATGGATGGGAAGATGGTCGCTTACAGTGTAAAGGTAATTAAAGAGTATGAAATTTAAATTTAAAAATATTATACTCTTAGTATGTCTAAGTATGGCCATACTACATGCATCAGCTATAGAGTATCAGACAATCTACCAAGAAGAGCAACAAGAGTTCAATAATCAGATGTATTCAGAAATTAAAAAAACTGCTATATCATCTTCAAAAAAAATACAAGAACTTTATAAGGCAATAAATTATCAACCAGTATGGGTAGATAAGGATTATTTGACCCAATACGCTGAACTACTAATACATGAAATTGAAGAAGACTTTAAAAGAGGCTTACACCCAGAACTAGTTGATTTATATAAAAAACTATTACCTGACAATAGAGATATTTTCACTTCTAATTTATTAAAAGATAGAGTAAAAGTAGAACTTGGTATTATGCAACTATATATTGAACATATCAATGATATTTTAAAAGAGAAAAGAAGTAAATATACTGCTCTTTCTCTCCTGCAACATGCACTTAAAGAAAAAAGTTTAATTCATGCACTTAATGCTATCTCCAAAGAGCGTATCAGATATCGTACTCCTATGCTTGATAAAAACACTACCATTATTAAAGAGAGCGAAAGAATAGATATGGATAGTATCACTATGATTAAAAATAGTGATAAAAAAGAGCGACTTAAAGCAATGTATAATCTACTTCAGTTTCAACCTATTTGGATAAACAAATCAGAATTCTCATCCTATACAAAATCACTATTTAATCAAATAGAAAATGATATAACATTTAATAAAAATAGTAAAACATATAGAAACTACCAAAAGCTCAAGACCATTGAGATACCAAAAGAGAAGAAAAAGATAGTTATATATGAACTTAAAATAGCTAAACTATACCAAGACTATATGTCTCACCTACTATATGGAGATATAGACTGGAAAGCATTCCAGTCTAAGTTAAGAGATAAAAAGAATGCCGATTGGGTAGTACATAATATTCTATCTACTCCAGAGTCATTACTTATCGAATCGGTTAATCATCAATCCCTTGACTATGCTTTTAAAGAGGCAACACCTACCTTTCCACTATATAGTAAATTGGTCACTGCACTTAAAAAGTACCAAAATATTGTTAATAGTGGTGGATGGGAAATACTAAGTGAATTTAAAAACCTAAAACCAGGTATGAGTAATTCTGTAGTACCTAAAATAAGAGAGAGATTAACTAAAGAGGGTGACTATATACCTTGTGTAGAAAATAACAATAGTGAGTTATATGATGAGTGTCTCCTTCAAGCTGTTAAAAGATTTCAAACTAGACATGGGTTAACAAGTGAAGGTTTTATAGGAAAAATGACACAAAAAGCACTTAATGAGAGTGCTGAAAATAAAGTTTCAAGAATTAAACTCAATCTTGACCGTATAAAATGGATTAAGAGAAGTCATGACCGTTATCAGGTATGGGTAAATATTCCTGCATTTATGATGTATGTGTATGATAGAGAAGAACCCATAGAACAAATGAAAGTTATTGTAGGTAGAAAAGGTCATAATACACCTGTTTTTTACAATAGAATTCGAACTATAGTACTTAACCCGTATTGGAGAATCCCTGCAAGTATCATTAGACATGAGATGATTCCAAAACTTCAAAAAAATTCAAACTATACCAATAGTAAAAAGATAGAGATACATACAGGTTACTCTGAACACTCTTCTGTTGTAAATCCACATAATATAAATTGGCATAAATATGGCAAAAAACTACCACCCTATAAATTTATGCAATCTCCAGGAGTTCACAATGCATTAGGAAAGATTAAATACCTTTTTCCAAACAAATATTCTGTCTATATGCATGATACCAATCAACCATATTTGTTTAATAAAGATATGAGATCCCTAAGTCATGGGTGTATAAGACTACATAGACCCGTTGATTTACTTAAAACATTTTCAACCATAGATTCAAAAATAAATTTCAACAAAGCTCAGTCAATATTGGAAGAGAATCATAAGACACCATTAAGGCTCTCACATACAATACCTATTGATACCATATATCTTACAGTATGGGTAAATAAAGATGGTATTGTAGAGTTTAGAGATGACATCTACAACTATGACAAAATGCAGTTATCTGCAATTAAATAAAAATTAAAGGATACTTTATGAAAAAAATACTTACTATAGCAATAACCACTTGTTTACTTGGAGCTTCACTATATGCAAATGAGAAGAGAGAAGTTGTTGTCTCAAAATTTAAACATCAATCAAAAACTATTAAACCATTAAGCATTACAGAGTTTGAAGTAACCGATAAAGATGGAAATACAAAAGTAGTAAACCTAAAAGGTAAAAAGTTTGTTGTTGTTTCTGTAAGTGAACCAGGAAGCGAAGGTAAATCATACGCTGTTGATGAAGATGGAACAATCTGGTGGGTAGATAAAATTTCTTCTGGTGCATACGGAGGACATGAAACACCAAGTGGAATTTTTCCTGTTATTTTAAAAAGACGCTACCATATGTCAGCAGCACATCCATCATCTAATGGTATTAACAATATGGATTTTGAGATGCTTTTTACAAATCAGGGACATGCACTACACTTAGGTAACACAAAAGCACTATCTCATGGCTGTATACACATAGGAAGAAAAGATGTAGAAGCCATGTTTAAATGGGTAGACTTAAAAAGCAAAGTTGTCATTATGAGAGGTAACTATGGACAATTCTTAAAACAAGAGCTTAAGAAATTTCAAAATGATATTAGAGTGTATGATGAAACTCACTAATAAAAAATCAAACTCTTACAATAAGAAAAAAACATTAAAATGGAGCCTTGTCTTTATATTCACCATAATAATTGTTATATTGGCAGGAATATATAAATTTGATTATTTGGCATCACAAGAGGGTTATGATGTGGATGGCAATAAAATCGATACATCCATCAACACAGAATTAAATAAGAGTAAGTAATTTACTCTTCTATTTTATGTATACCCCAACGAAACTTGTCTTTGTAAAAACCTTCATCTAATTTTGAAATGGTCACACTATATGCTTTACCAGAGGAGGAATGAATAAATTTCCCCTCTCCCAAATAGATACCAGAATGGTTTATATGTTTTCTATCATGCGTATCAAAAGAGAGAATATCTCCTCTTTTAAGCTCCTCTCGTTTAAGTTTTTTTCCACTTTTAGATTGTTGCAGTGAAGTACGAGGAATAGAAATACCATTATTCTTAAAAATATAGTAAACAAATCCAGAACAGTCAAAATGATCAGGACCTGCTTTACCAGGTTCATAGCTATTACCCATTTTACTTTTTGCAAGAGTGATAATCTTTTCTACTTTACTATTAGCGTTAGTAGCATTACTATCTAAGGAGATTAACGTACTCTCTTCTTCATATACTTTAGGAATTAGTACAATCTTACTTGTATTATGATCCATAATTATTTCACACTCTTTATCATGATTCAATACTAAAGTATAGGTATTTATACTGTTTTTAACACTCTCTATTTGAATAGCACAATCAACTGTTTTACTCGCATATGCATATATCATAGTGATGGAGATAAGGGAAACTACTAAAAAAATATACTTCATTTTTAAAAGCTCAATCCAAAACCAAAGTTAAATCCATCCAGATTATTACCTCTAACAATATTAACATCAAATGACACTTCACTAACCCATTGAACTATATGATTGGTTCCAAGATGAAAGGTAGTACCTGCTACAAAAAAATTATCTGTATCCAAGGTATTATCCATATCTCCACCAATAAAAACTTCCGAAGCATAAAATTCAAGTTTAAGAGGTGATCCAAATATCGATGTTACCTGTGGTGTAATTACTCCAACCTTTAATTTACTTATAATTGCAGAAGTATCTGTTATCGTAGCATATTTATCATCTATTGTTGTATCAAAGTATCTAACATCTCCACGTATATAAGGTTTATATTCATTGATTGTTGGATGGTAACCCAAAGAAGTAACAAACTCATATGTATTAAACTGATTATTACTATTAAATACATACTCAAGTGCTTTGTCAAAAGAGGAAGAGCCTAAAGATGTAGGTGTAATATAATCACTATTCACTTTAGAATAGATATAAGAGCCTCCAATCATCATATCTGTATCTTCCATAATATTTAATCGTATTCCCCCTCCCAATTTCAGTGCGTAAGTTTTTATCTTTATCATATCCTCTTTGCCATTACCTCTGTCAATATTCTCCTCCCTATATTTACTATATCCGATACTACCATTTATATAAAAGCTATATAAATCTGAATCACTCTTAAAATAATGTGTTAGAGGAATAAAATGTGTATCAAGTGTATCATCTTCATTTCCAAATTCATAACTTCCCGAACTAATAATATCTTCTGAAGTAAAGAAAAGGATTGAGTTTACCCCTTTGACATATGAATTTTCTATATCATATGTCGGATTATATGCATATACTGGAGAGAGTATTAATGTTGAGAGTAATGACAATAGTATTGATTTTTTCATTTTTATCCTTTAATTTTTTAATTTTAGTTGCCATGTCGCTTCACCTGAAACAAGTATATAATCCAACTGGAGTATGCCACCTTTTGGACAACAATTTGCATCACCTTCATTATATACAGGAAAACGTCTTGTAAAACTATTTTCAATAATTGAAAATTTATCATGTCCCATATATCCAATACTATTTTTCTTATCATCTTCTAAAGAAGGAAGATAAATTTCTGAAAGTGATTTTTTATTATTAGCAGAGTAAGCTACAAGAGAACCATAAGAACCACTTCCTGCAGAAGTTACATACACATATATCTCTGGTGAACCATCGGCATTGATATCTGCAACTTCAGCATCTGTGACCATACCATCTATCTCCTGCTTTATTGCTTTGTTTCCAATCTCCAAACCACTAGGTACAATAGTTAGTTGATTGAGTGATCTTTCATTGCTAGCAAATACATGAAAGGTAATACCCTGTAACTCTAATACTTTATCAAAACCTTTTGATGGTATACGTAACTGATTCTTAAGCTCCTGTATTCGTATACGATAAAGATCAGTCATACATTGATTTGCATCTTTTTCTTTCCAACATTCATTACGACCTTTTATCCAACCTCTTTGCATTGCTTTAAGAATATCTATTTTAGATGCTTTGGTTAAAGCCTGTTTATATACTGTAGAGAGTTGTCTATCTAAATCCATCAATTCATCTGAATGACAAATACGTGCTTCACAACTCTCTTTTTTTACTTTAGTACAGTCAAAACTAGGATGATTGGCATAACTTGAAATAGTTAATAATCCACAGCTTAACAATAATTTTTTCATATTATTTATATACATATTAGAATCCTTCTCTTTTTCATATAAATTATATTATATCAAATTTTTATACTAAGTCTTTACGGTATTAAGGAAATATTGATATATTTGTGACTTAATAAAAAATAGAATAGAAAGACTAATTGTAGCAAAAATTTTAATAGCAAAAATTTTAAATCAATTGGAATTTTATCTTCCTTAAAAGAAAGTAAATCAAAATTGAGATATGCTTGGATTATATTTAAACACTAGGAGCTTCTATGCAAAATCATTACAAATGGGGTTTTCCCTTACTTCTTGCTTCTTCTCTTCTTTCTGCTCAATCAACTATAGGTGCTACAAGTATTGGAGACAGTATTTTTATAACCGAAGGTAATGGAGGCATTGATACTACACATTATGACTTAGATATTCAGTGGAATGATAAAACAGAAAAAATTACAGCAACTGCTAAAATAGATATTAATACTACTCAAAAACTTAGTGACTTTTCATTAGACTTTCATGGACTAAAAGTAACTTCAATCACAGTGGATGGTATAATAACAAAGTTTTCAAGAAAAAAAGACAAATTGTTGATTACCCTGCCAAAACTACTTGCTATTAAAACACCATTTACAGTAAATATTCACTACGAAGGTAAACCTATTGAGATCAAAGAAAGTGTTACTTTTGGATGGCATAGTGTTCCAGAAGGTGTAAGAGCACTCTCTGAGCCTAATTCAGCTAAAAACTGGTTTCCTTGCAATAACCACCCCAAAGACAAAGCTACTTACTCTTTTCATATTACGGTACCTAAAAACTATGATGTTATTGCCAATGGTATACCTGGAAAAACACTGCAAACAGATAATTTAAAGACCTATCACTTTAAAACTCGTGAACCTATGGCTTCTTATTTAACTTTAATCAGTATAGGACATTATGATCGTGAAGAGTTAACAGCCAAAGATGGTACCCCTATTTATAACTATTATTATAAAGGTATTACACCAAAAGATAAAAAAGTATTTAGTTCACAAGCTGATATCATGGCATATTTTTCTGAGAAATTTGGTAACTATCCTTTTGCTTCTGCTGGTATTGTTGCAGCACAAGGTGAAAATATCTTGGCTTATGAGACACAGACACGACCATTTTTTGGGACACCTGCTTCAGAACAAATACTAGCCCATGAGATTGCACATCAATGGTTCGGAGATTTAGTCTCTTTGGATGAGTGGAAAGAGAGTTGGCTCAAAGAAGGATTTGCAACCTATGCTGCAGCACTTTGGTTAGATCATAAACAAGGCAATGGATTTCTTACAAACTGGGTAAGAAACTCTTATGAATCACTAATGGGCATACAAAAGATACCTAAAGAAGGATTGAGTAAACTCTTCAAAGCTTTTGAATTTAAAGAACGAAAACTTACTAAAGAGGAGGTCTCAAAACTTATTAGTTTAGGGAGTAAAGGTAAGGAAAAAAATAAAAAAGCCTTACACAAAGCCTTATCTCATATTACTGAAGATGGTATATCAAACTACAAACTTGATGTCGTTTTTAATGAAATGTCATTCCCTTACTTTAATCTTACCTTTCCTCAATTTGGTACATTTATGGATATTATTTCTGGAAATCCATCTTCTAAAGAAATACCTTTTGAAACGGTTATTAAAGGCTTAGCTTCTGCACCTAGAGATGTACATTCACTTGACCAAATCTATAGCTCTGGAGTCTATACAAGAGGAGCATTGGCAATGCATTCATTACGAATACAAATAGGAGATAAAAAGTTTTTTCTCTTACTCCAAACATATTTTAAAATTTATAAAAATCACCATGCAAACTCAAATGATTTTGAAGCTTTAGCCACTAAAATAACAGGGGAAAATTTAGATTTCTTCTTTAAATCTTGGTTAGAAGATAAAATCATTCCCGATATGCCAAAGTATGGACTTTATAAGAAAAATTACGCTCAGTGATATTTTTTTGGTATAATAAATTTACTAGATTCTAAAATTTTTATGAAAAGACATAATAGCTTTGTAATAAATACAAAATGAGAGCTACTAAGCATTTAGCATCAAAAAAGAATATACTTATGAACCAATAAGAAAGAGGTTAAATAATGAAATCAACAGATACAACACCTGCCTATCAAACTGAAGAAATAGGTACACCAAAAGATTATACAGATGACAGATATAAATTCTATTTTGAAGTAAGAGATTTTAATAATGTAGTTAAAAATATTCTTACTAATTACAGTCATGAAGTGATAAAAGAGCTTTCGCATGGATATGAAGCTATTTTAAATATCCAAATGGTACCAGATATAGTCAAAGAAATTCTTTCCCATAATATAGCCATCTATCAAGTTGTACGTTATGCAAAATTAGCATAAAATAGCTTCTGTTACTATGATAAGTATCTCCTACTATATATTAACTTTATCCTTTAATTTTAGGTGAACTGTCTTAATAAAAACCAATAAAATAATTATTAAAGTGAGATTTTACTCTCACTTATTAACTATAGTTTCTAATTCTCTTTAATTGGTAAAAGTTCACTTTGTAGCATATCCTTTGTAAATATTGTTTTAGATATTTTGGATATATTCTCTTTTGTTAAAATATCAAATCTTGATGGAACATCTATCATTTTAGATATTGAAATATTCATCTCATTTGCATAAATCATTGTATTTGTCCAAAAAGTATCATAAGTGAGCAAATTTTTTAATTCTACCTTTGTACTCTCTTTAAAATTTGCAATCTCTTGTATCGTAGCACCATTCTTTATGAAACTCTCTATTACACCTTTAGCACTATCTATTAACTCATCTACTCTTTTTGGATCAGACTTAAAAGAGATGGTAATTGTAGCTTTATCTTTTAGTTCAAAAGGCATATCTTGTTTAACATCAATATTATAGGTACCAGATTTATCTTCTCTTAAAACATTACGAAGCCTAACATTTAAAATGTTTACAACACTTCCAAGTAGAAGTTGATTTTCAAGAGAAAATGGGATAATAGCATGGTACTCTAACGATAGCTCCGCACGATTTTCACTATTATGGTAGGATTTGATACTCTGTTTACCCTTTAATCTATCATAATCTTTAGAACTGTAACTCTCATCTCTATCTTGAGTTGATAAATTGGCAAGATAGATAGAGATAAGATTCTCCACCTCTTTAGGCTTCATATCTCCTACTATTGTAAAATAAAAGTTATTCATATCACTAAATCTTTTTTTGTATAACTCAAGCATTTTAGTTTTATTAAAATCTGCTACATCTTCTACTGTTGTCATCTTCAACCTAGGATCATTTTTAAAATATTTTTCAATAACCTCTTGTATTAAATGATAGCTAGGATTTTTTTCAATTTGCATAATAGTTGTTGTAGCAAATCTTTTTCCATTTTTAAATATCTGTTCATCTAACTTTGCCTGCATCAACTTAACATAAAGTAGCTCAAACATACTCTTAGCATCAAAACTACTACAAGTTGCTTTTATCTCTTCATTAAATCTATTTACACTTAAATCAACACTTAACTGTTTGTTACTATAAATTTTTGCTATTTGAGTATTTGTAAACTTACCTACACCAGATAGACTTACCCACTCAGGTGCATAACTCATTGCGTGCAACTCATCTATAGGCAATATAGAGTTACCCCCTTGGCTAGAAGCTTGCAAAAAGAGTATATTTTTCTGCCTGATTGAGCGTTTAAAATCTACAATTATTCCATTTGATAACTTATATCTATGTATATCTAACTCTTTGTTATAACTTTTTGAAACTATTGGCTTTGCCGTTAAATTCACATCTAATATACTTTTAGGTAGTGCCTCTACTTTAGATAAATCTTTAGCTGTTAATTTTGCACTCTCTAAAATTTGTAATGTACTATTTTTATCTAGCCCATCATTTGTCATAGTTTTAAATAAAATAACTCTATTTTTACTATCTATAAGTTTACTAAAAAAATTATTGACTTCCTTTAGCGATATATCTTTTAAAAGAGTTTTAGTCAAATTCAAATCATAATCATAATCAACATATATAGAGTCTGTAGATATAGAGTTAAGTAGCTTGTTCATAACTATTTCTGATCTCATGATTCTAGCTGTTTTATGCATTTTCAGAGCATCTGAGAGTATCTGTTCTTTTACAAGATTAAAATTTGTTTTAGCAAAGCCATACTTTTTAAAACTCCACATTAAAGAGTATAACTCCTTTAATGCACCATCTATATCACCACTCTTATAAAGGGCTATAAAATTAATATTCTCTCTATTTACTGATACTAAATTACTAAATGATTCTATTTTAAGTGTCTTAGGAGACTTTTTTAGTATCTGCTCTTGAGCCTTTTGATAAAATAACTTCATAGCTATATTATTAACCATCGCTTCTCTTTTTGCATTGATAGTTTGAAGTTTTGGGATAGATTTACCATAAACAATCTGTATAGTATTGGATGTTAATTCCTTATCTGTTAGAGTTACTACGGTTGTACTATCTTTTTGTGGCATATCTCTTGAGACTCTCTTTTCACTGCTTCTATTTTTTAAGCTAGAAAATCTTTCTTTAACCATTTTTTCAACACTAGTTGCATTAAAATCTCCAACTACAACAAGATGCATAAACTCTGGTCTATACCATGTTGTATAAAACTCCTTAGCTCTTTTAACTGATATATGTTTAATGACATCTACCAAACCTATAGGAACTCTTTTTGCATACCTAGGATTAGTATAAAGCATAGGAAGTGAATCTATAAGTAATCGATAACCAACACTATTACGCAATCTTCGCTCTTCTAAGACTACACCTCTTTCTTTATTAAACTCATTTTCATTAAAGTTCAATCCTCCTGCCCAATCGCTAGCAATGGTTAAACACTTTTCAAGATGTTCTCCTCTAAGTGGCAAAGAGAGAGTATATGTTGTTTGTGAAAATTGGGTATTTGCATTCAAATCTCCACCAAATTTCATACCTATAGACTCAAGATAAGTTACAAGCTCATTTCGCTTAAAATGCTCTGTTCCATTAAATGCCATATGTTCAATAAGGTGTGCTATACCTCTTTGATCTTCCTTTTCATCCAAAGATCCCACTCCAACATAGAGAGCAAGTTCAGCTCTTTCCTTTGGAATACTACTTTTGAGGATAGTGTATTTAAATCCATTTTCAAGCATACCTTTAACTAGACTCTTCTCCCATGGTAATACCTGGTCTACAGGGGCTATACTATCTGCAAATATAAGTGTTAAAGTAAGTAAGAGCACTTTTATTATTTTCATTTTTTCTCCATATTTCATGTTTTATTTTGTTTTATTTTTTATATCGTTTAAAAGAGTGGGGTTTAAGAAGATTAGTAAAGAAGGATACTTGCAGCTACTAAAGCTGCAAGAAAAAATAATTTCTATTATCAGTATCCTATATTTGATAGATTAATTTGTAACTCTGTAATTAACAGCCTTGCCATGGGATACTCTACATATACCTCTTTCATCTACAAACGGTTCATCCCACTGTACACTTACAGGAAGAGAGTATCTACCGTTTCTTCCATGTCCAGGATAAACACGAATAGCTGCCATAGGGAGATCTACCTTCCCGCTTATAAAAGTTTTACAATCTCTTTGCATATCTTGCATACTTTCACTACTTTTTCCTCTACCTGAACTTGCTATATTTCTACCAAATAATGTTCTTGTCCAATGTCTATTTGGTCTATTATCCCATTTACTGCTTTTACAGATCTTTTTCTTAGTATCACAATAAAGTCCGTTTGACATAGCAAAAACAGTTACATCAAAATTTCCTTTTATTCTTCTAGTCCATTTATTCTGTGCACCTTGACCTAAAAATTCTTTAGTAAGTCCTAAAGAAATTCCATACTTATCAGCACAGAATCCTGATTTTCTATCACAAATTACCCCTCTATCTGGTGAATAAACTGCTCTATGAGATCTTGCCTGAAGTGATGTACTACCTAACCCAATAACCAATGCCAATTGGACAATTGTATTTAATTTCATATATGATTCCTTATTTTAGATTCTTAAGATTTTGTATTTCTTGTGCTGAAAGACTGTTTGATACTTCATAAGCTGCATTTCGTGCAACATTATCCATTTTCCTGTCATAACTGCTTCTATTATTGTAACTGTTATATCCTGAATTATAGTTGTCTTCAGCACATCCGCCAAGTAATATTGCCAAAATAGCTATTGTAGTCAATATGCTTCTTTTATTCATTTTAATCCTTTAGTTTTTTTATAATATCTCTTATATTTATCAACATAGTATTCTTTAATTCTTATAAAATACTACTGATAAGTAATAATTTTAGGTATATCTTTTACTCGTTTATTATTAACTTTTTCAAGACCAAGTACTTGTTTTGGTGTCATTCTAGGGTTATCTTGCTTGTAAAAAACTTTAAATCCACCAGTTACAAGTCCTGCACGAGCATCCGTATAGAGTTCATTGTATGTTTTTATCTTCAATGCAGGACTTCCATGTCCATCTAGGTGCATCGCTAAATGTACTCTGTCTGTGTATTTAATGACATTTTTATTGGTAACCATATGTTGTGTGAACATATGGATAAGAAGAATTTTATCATCTTTTATACCATTTTCTTTGATGTAGTCCCTCATCATATGCTGGACTTCATTAATCTGCTGACCTGTGATAGACCCTATTTTTTTACCAGGGCGTACGGAAAGATTATCAACTGAAAATTCAGGATCTACTGCAATGTGTACATTGCTATGCTTCAAGTACTTCAACAATGGCTTCACTGCTTGTGCAGGACTCTTTTTACCAAGTTGAACATCCACAAAAACAACAATACCGTTTTTTTGAGCTTCAGTAATATACTCCAACAATATTTTTGGACTTAAAGTAATCACATATTTACCATTTTTACCTGGAGAAGCTGTTGCCATTTCATAAATGAGATCAAAAGCTGGAGTTACATGTTTACCAGTATCCCATGCTTTTTCATACACTTTTGCTTTCTCTTTTGCCATAAGAATAGTTTGTGATAAAGGTTGTTTTCCCAAAATACCCAAAGTTTTAGAATGTGGACGACCATAGAGTGCTACTATCATATTGTAGTCAGAAGGAAGTATACGTAAACTCTCATGAGTGCTACTTATATCTGATGAAGCATGTAGCATTGAAACCATTAAAAATGGAAACAATATTTTTTTTGTAAACTGTACTATTTTCATTGTTTTTATCCTTGTTTTTTTCATTGTAAGATTATAGCATGCCAATTCTAACAATAAGTACAAGTTTTCATTACATTAGACTTCTTGCAAAACCAAAAAAATGTTAAAATTACAATATGAGAAAAATAGACAAATTTGAAAAAGTAAATGAAGAGAATTTTAAAAGAGTAGTTGGTGTCAAAAGAGAGACATTTGAAGTGATGGTAGAAGAGTATAAGAAAGCAGAAAGAGAGAGAAAAAAAGGGCATAAAATAGGAGGAAGAAAGCCTACTTTATGTGAAGAGGATAGAGTTCTATTTATGTTGGAGTATTATCGAGAATATCGAACACTATATCATATGGGAATAGATTATGGAATTAGTGAAGGACAAGCATCAAAAGTAGTACGAGATATAGAGAGTGTATTGATAAAGTCAGGTAAATTTTCCCTTCCAAGTAAGAGAGTATTATATGAAGCAGATAATGAAATAGAGTTTATAATTATAGATGCGACAGAAAGCCCAATACAAAGACCAAAAAAAAGCAAAAAGACCACTATTCAGGGAAGAAAAAGCAACATACACTAAAAGCACAAATAGTAGTAGACCAAAATCATTGTATTCTTTGCGTCAATACAACAAATGGAAAAGAGCATGATTTTTCTCTATTTAAAAATTCTAAACTGGCTATAAATAAAAAGATAGAAGCTAAGGTTGATTTAGGTTATATTGGTATTAAAAAATTTCATTCAAATGTTGAGATTCCAAAGAAAAATAGTAAACTTCATAACTTAACAGATGAAGATAAAAAAGAGAATCAGGAGAAATCTTCAAAACGAATTTATATAGAGCATATTAATGCAAAGATAAAGACTTTTCAAATTTTAAAACAGAAATATCGTAATCGTAGAAAACGATACAATTTACGAGTTAATCTTATTTGTGGATTGATTAATTTTGATAGAGGTATGATGGTTGAAAAATGAGTTTTGC
>Ga0256826_1001008_pt1 | contig 17501 bp, 18 predicted proteins | sample CV79metaG_FD_185975 | JGI IMG/M metagenome (GOLD analysis project Ga0256826, IMG submission 185975) | Hydrothermal vent microbial communities from East Pacific Rise, Pacific Ocean - CV79 | ecosystem: Environmental > Aquatic > Marine > Hydrothermal vents | place: Pacific Ocean: East Pacific Rise...
ACATTTCAATCAGTTGGAAAAATGACATTAAGTTCCGGTTTATCAGAAGTTTTAGTAGATGATACTGCATTTTCAATTATGAAAAGAATTGACTCTGCACTTTATAAAGCCAAAGAGAGTGGAAGAAACAGTATAGTTATCACTTAAATCTCAACATAGGACTAAGAGAGAGTTTTAATCCCTCTGCATAGTGTCTAAAATATCATCTAACATATCTTCTAAAACTTCATAATCATAACCAGCATCTCTAGCCTTACGTAGTCCAAAGTTTATCGAAGCATCGGAGAAAGGTTTATTTATAGGTACTATTGTTTTTACAATATTAAGTGCAGTTGCATACTCTTTTATCTCCTCTGGTGCTGCAGCTGGATTGTCTGAGTACTTAATCATATCTACAAACTCTTGAGAAAAACCCCAGTGTTCAAAGACAGCAGCAGTTATTTCAGAACTTGTAACATCTACATAAGATTTTTCAACTTGAGCGATATTATTTGACATCTCTATCTCAGACTTAAAACTTACATCCTCATCTTCTTGAATAATATCACTTGAGATTAAAATCTTACCTGTTTCTTGTAAAAATGCAGCAAGATAAAGTTTATCGGCCTTTTCTTTACTTATAGTACTATACCAACTCATAACAAGTTTAGCCTGTTTTGCAGAGACATCAGCAAAATCATCACTCGTTACACCATAAGGTTTCATGTCTACATTTAAAAGTTTACGAACTGCATTTCCAAGAGCGATAGAACGAGTCATACTCATACCAAAAAGGCTTACAGCTTGAGAAACATTACGTATCTCTTTTCCAAAACCATACAGAGGAGAGTTTGCTGCTTTTAAAAGATTTGCAACAATCATAGGATCAGGTTCAATTACCTTTGCTAAATCACTAATACCAGATTCCTCATCAGCATAAACAATGTTTATATCCATAATTGTCTTTGAAAGAGGAGGCAATGATTTAATACTTTCAATAATAGAACTTTTCATCTGTAAACCTTCGTAGTTATAATTTTTATTTATTATAGCCAAAAACTTTAGTCTATCGGGGAGTGTCCCCTATTTGTGACAGTCCCTAAGTGTTTTTTGTGGTTGAGTGATATATTCATAACCGCTGTAAATAGTAAATGTACCATAAAGGATAACCGCTACACTAGAGAGACTCATCATCATATTTCTAAAACTTGTAGCAGATGCAAGAGAAGCTAAAAAGCCAACTCCAAACATAGCGGGAATTGTACTCATACCAAAAATAGCCATCACCAATGCACCGGAAAGTGGATCAGCAGTACTAGCTGCTGTAATAGCAAAGAAGTAAACAAAACCACAAGGAAGAAGACCATTAAGCATCCCTAAAAGAAAGAAGCTAACATTTGACTGAGAGTGAAGGACACCTTGAAAAGTTCTTTTATAAAAAGGAGAACTTGAAAAGGAGTGTTCTATGAGTGTTAGAAACTTGATTTTACCCATGAGTGAAAGTCCCGCTAAAACCATAGCTACTCCAGCTACAATGAGTAAAATACCATTTGCATTGTTTGAAAACAAAACTACTCCACCTAATGCACCAAACATAGCACCTAAAATAGAGTATGTTAAAACTCGTCCAAAAGAGTAAAGTAAATGAGCTACACTCTTGGAGACTTTTGAACTCTCAGGTTTTATCTTAATTGTAGTATATGCAAGGACTATCCCTCCACACATACCGATACAGTGACCAAAAGAGCCTAAAAATGCTATAGAAATTATTGTGAGAAGATTAACCGTTTCCATTATTTACCCAGAAGTTGTTTTTTGATTTTTGGATTATTCATTGTTTCACCTCGAAGCATTTTGAGTTTCATCACTTCAAACACAACTGTTCCATCTTTAGGATGTTCATAAGCTCCAAATCCATATCCCATAGGAGTTATGTCGTTTAAAGAGTAAAAAGCATCCTCTGCTTTGATATACTTCTTAGTGTCAACAGTTCTCACCCAAATAACCACATCATCTTTAAAGCTTTTATCTTCAAGCCAGTGAATGAATCCACCATGGTCGTGAAAAAACCAAGTCTTTCCATCAGGTGCAATTACCTGAGAAACATACTTCAAGTCTTCTATAACCATACCACAGTCACTATCTTGATACTTCTTTAAAACTATTTCAAGTGGAACTTTAGCTAAGTTACCTTCTTTAATTACTACCATATTTTGAACTTTTGCAAGTGAAAGGAAAACTGTTACTATGATAACTATAAAGAGTAAAACGATTAAAAGAGGTGCGAATTTTTTCATAGAGACATTATACTAGGCTCTTCTTTTTTTACCCTTACCTTGGTCATCATATGATAAAAACCTGTATAAATCTTCATGGATCGCATCATCAAGTGTTTCCCAAATTGCCTGTTTTTGGGAATATCTCTCGAGGTCCTCTTTTTTTGATTTTTTAATATCTCTTATAAGGTAGTGATAACGAACTATCTTTTTTGTATATTCACTTATAAATGACCAGTTTTTAATAATCTGATAACTCCGCTCTTCATGGTCAGTAAAACTCCATTCATTAAACTCAAAGTCTTCTTCATCTTTCTTAAAAGCACTAAATGGTTTTCCGACATCATGAAGTATTCCTGCAGCAAAAAACTTCCAATCCCCTGCTTTTAAACAGTAGTAAGTCACCCGCATAGTATGTAAAAATACTCCATGCTGATGCCATTTATTTTGTGTAAAAAAGAGAGAATCTAAAAAAGCCTTACTAAAGATTGAGTTATTAATTTCACTACTACTATGCATTTACAACACTATCCTAAAGCAGATACCATCTTTAGTGTTTTCACAGCTCAGTTTACCTTTACAGTGATCTTCTATTATAATTTTACTCATATAAAGTCCTAATCCTGTTCCATCTTTTTGTAGTTTTGTTGAAAAATATGGGTCAAAGATTTTATCAATAATATCATCCTTTATACCTCCTCCATTATCACTTATCTCTATAATGTGTTTTTCTTTTTCTTTATAAGTTTTCACATGAATAAAAGCATTTTCAATTTTTTTGTCACTTAATATATCTTGAGCATTTTTTATTATGTTAATAACAACTTGTTTTAACTCGTTAGAGTATGTCATAAAACTATCATTACATTGAAGGTCTTGAACAACTTTAATATTCCGGTCGGATAAAGAGACCTTAATAATATTTAAAACACTTGTAATAATATTTGTATAGTTTGTTGCCTCTTTACTCTTATCTTGTTTAAAAAAATTTCGAAAGTCATCAATCGTAGAACTAAGGTGCTGCGTATAAGTAGCAATATCTTTAGAAACACTAATAGCTGTTTCTTTATCAAGATTTCCTAGTTGTGACTTCAAGTTAATGATAGCACCAGCAGAAGCGATGGCAGAAAGAGGTTGTCTCCACTGATGTGCAATCATACTTATCATCTCTCCCATTTGTGCTAAACGAGACTGTTGAAGTATCTGTCTATCTTTAAGCATACTGTTCTCTAACTCTTCTTGTACTCTCTGTTCTAGTGTTTGGTTTAACTCTTCTATCTCTTTTCTATGTTGTGCACGTGAAAGTTCTAACTCTTTTCTATGTGAAATATCTCTCCATACACCATGAATAAGATCTTCTCCATGTAAATGTATTTTTGTTAATACTATTTCACACCAGAACTCTTCACCTTTATAGTTTATGTGTAACCACTCTAAACTTTCAGAGCCATATGTCATAGCATTAGAGGCTGCTCTTATCATTTTCTTTGTAGAGTTCATGCCATCGGGTTGATATTTTGGAGAGATATCAAATATACTACTTTGAAGCATTACATCTTCACTTACTACTTTAAACATTTTAAGAATAGCCTTATTTGAACGAATAAGCTTTCTATTTTCAAATATAACAACACCGTCACTAGAATTTTCATATATATTGTTAAGTGTCTCATTAGTAGAGACAGCATCTCGTAGTATAATATAGTTCTTTTTTCCCGCAGTCACTAAAACAACAAGCATAACAGACATAGTAAAGGCAAAGACATCAAACATCTCTCCAGCATGATAAATAAATGCTGTAATTAGAAAGATATAGTTTGGTATAATAAAGATTAAATAGGCAGTATAAATACTTCCTAGTGTTGAAATAGCCCCTGCACTCATACCAAAAATCATAACTGCAATGATGAAAATACTTAAATCGGAAATACTATTTAGCACACAGTACCAAAGAATAAAGCCATAAAGAAAAGTTGTTAAAAAACTTAATAGATAGATATATTTCAGATATGCATGAACCTCTTGGCTATCATGCTTCATTAAGCTCGTAATCTTATTTTTCGTAATGATTCTTAAGAGAAAAAATAATAGATGAACTCCAAACCAACTAAATAATATAGTATGATTAACATCATTTCTTAAGACATAAAGAATAGCTATAGGTGCTAAAATATGAAGAACTATGATACCAGGAATAGTAGCATTAAGCATATTTTTTATAAGTTGAAAGTTATATCTTATCTTTAACAGTTTGAACATTTCAACTCTTCTGGTTTTCCAAAATAATAACCCTGAAAATAGTCAACACCTAAATCCATTAATGCAAGATAAATCTCTTCATTCTCCACATACTCTGCAACTACTTCCATATTTTGAGCCTTTGCAAAAGAGACTATCGAGTTAATAACATCAACTGAAAATTTTGAAGTAATAATATTTTTAACTAAAGAACCATCAATTTTGACAATGTCAGGTTGGTAGTCTAAAAGTCTTTCATAGTTAGAGTAACCAGAACCAAAATCATCTATGGCAATTTTAGCTCCATAAGATTTCACTTTTGTAATAAAGTTTTTTATCTGTCCAAAATCTTTTACATCTTCATCTTCAAGTAACTCAAATACTACACGATGTCCTGATTCTTTATACTCTTCTAAAAGAAGGTATATCTCATTGCATACACTCTCTTTTTCTATATCTATTGCTGATATATTCATACTTATACTTGTCTCAACACTATCTAAAACACTAAATGAGTTCTTCAAAACAGCAGAGGTTATTTGAGTATAGTATTTACCTTTTTTCGCGGTATCTAAGAAAAAGTAAGGAGAGAGTACATTTCCATCTTCTTCTACTAAACGTACAAGAGATTCATATTTAGTAATCTTTCTATTTCTATCAACAATAGGTTGAAAATAGGAAATTATTTTTGAATTTTCCAGTGCAATTTTTACTTTATTGAGTACATTTAAATTATCTTGAGAAGCATTGTGAATACGATTGGCAATATCATTTGTTATAAGAAAGTTCTCTTTATTTAGTTCTAACTGTTGCATCCCGTATTTAGTGTTTTCATATACATCATTTTCATAAGAGATACAAACTATAATACCAACATCATATGCTATATTTTCAACCTTAATACTTACTGCATTTACATTAGTTTGAAACTCTTGTAACTTAATAAGAGCATCTTTCATATTTGTGCAACCATCTTTAACAAATGCATATCTTCCATCATCAAGTATATAAAAGTTGTCAAACTCCAACTCTTTTGGAAAGTAGTATCTAAGTATTGTACTTAAATCATTCTCAATATCTAAAGAAAAATTTCGCCCATAATAGTTCTGTAAATCATCATAAGACTCTATACGAATTTTAATAACTACTGGCTCTTTAGCAGTGTTAATATAATCAATCATCTGCTTTTTTTGGGACATAATTTCTGTAATATCATGTCTCATCGCGATATACTCTACTATCTCACCATCAATATCTAAAATAGGTTTTATAACAGCATCTACATAATAACTACCACCATTTTTATCTCTGTTTCGTAAGAGTCCCTTCCATGTTTTCTTCTTATCTTTAATAGTATCCCAAACTTCACGAAATATACTAGCTGAATTATCTGGATGTCTGATAATACTATGAGGCTCGCCTATGAGTTCTTCTTTGGTATATTTTGATATCTTACAAAAAAGCTTATTTGCATAAGTTATTCTTCCTTCAAGGTCTCCTTTTGAGACTATTGAAATTTCATTTGTCGCATCTTCATACTGCTTTAGAAAGTTGATCTTTGAGTCTAACTCTTTGTGTGTATCGATTTTATCAACTACTTTGTAAATGAGTTCGAAAAATTGCCCAAGCTCTAAGGGTTTAAAAAGATACCCATCAACACCAAGAGAGATACTTCTTTTAAAGTACTCTATCTCACTATACGCAGATAGAAGTAGTATAGGAATCTCTTTATTGTTTTGTCTGATTTTTTCTATCATATCAAGTCCACTCATATGTGGCATATTAATATCTGTAATTATAAGGTCAATTTCATTACTATTAAATTTTTCTAAACCATCTTTTCCATCTACACCAACTACTATTTCTTGAAAAAATTCTCTAAGTAGTGTTAGTGTTGATTCTCTAGCTTGTTCATTATCTTCAATATAAAGAAGTCTTATATCTGATGTTGATTTTATTATCTCTTCTAAGTTATACATTTAACCATTTTAACTTAATATTTCTTTAGTGAAATTGAATTTTTACTCTGACATAGGATGAAACACTTCAACAGTCTCTTTTAGATTCTGTTTTTGTATGTGAGTGTAAATCTGAGTTGTAAGAAGTGAAGCATGCCCTAATAACTCTTGAACAACTCTTAAATCTGCTCCACCAGTTATAAGTGAAGTTGCGTAAGAGTGACGTAAAATATGGGGTGAGACTCCTAAGTATTTTTGTGTAATCTTATATGCACTTATTCTACTAAGCTTATTTCCTTGATAGTTACACCAGATAAACTCTTTGTCAAACTCACTAGTATTTAAATACTCTTTAATAGCATTTATTGCTACCTTAGCTAAAGGAACTATTCTCTCCTTCTCCCCTTTTGCATGACGGATATGAAGCCACTCTTCTTCTATGTCTTCATGTGCAAGTTCTAAACACTCACTTATTCGAGTACCACTTGCATATAAAAACATGATGAGTGCATAGTCACGCTTACCTAACCATGTACTTCTATCTATCATATCTAAACCAGCTCGAACTTCACTGTAAGAGAGAAATTTAGGAAGTAGTTTTGGAATTTTTGCAAACTTCAATTTTTCACTTTTATCTTTAAAATTTTCTTTATAACAAAAATCAAAAAAAGCATTGACTGAAGAGAGTTTTCTATTGAGTGTTCGTTTATTTTCATACTTAGCTAAAACAGATAATAGTGTATTCAAATCAAGAGTGATGAGAGGTTTAGAGAGTTCTTTTTCTATATGTGTAAGATCACCTGCATAAGCTAAAACACTTTTTTGACTCAGTGCTCGTGTAACACTGATGTACTCTAAAAAGGCTTCAAGCTCGTTTGACATTATTTCGTAAGTATTTTCTTGTCATCTACATAAAAAGTTTTATCTGCAACAAATACAAAACCACCATCAAAGTCAACTTCATGAACTGTGTAGTCAAATGTAATTTTATCAATTACGATCAGATATCCCTCTTTTTCTAGAATATACAATTTATCATCATCAGACGTCATCGCATAAAAGTGAGCAAAAGGAAACTTAAGCTTAGAATTTACTTGTAGTTCTGGTGTTAGGGAAATTATTTCACCTTGCTTTGTAGCAATAAATATTGTGTCATTATCAAGTAAAATATCTCGTATTTCATATTTAACACGAATCTCTTTTTTTGCCATAGAAAGTATTTTATAACTAGTTGCAGCAATAATTTTATTATCTACTAAGTCTAAAGATATAACATTATTAAAGTTATCTTCACTTGAGACAATTACAGTTCTCAATCTCTTGTATTTTTCAGTGTTTACAAAAATAACTTTTCCATCAAGAGTAGCAAAAAGTGCTAACCCTCTCATAAAAAAAGGATTTACAACTCTTGAATCAACTGCTAAAAATTTACTACCCTGCTCTTTAAAAAGAAAACTTTCATTTTGCATATCGTAAAGAGCTATCTCATTATCTGCGAAAAGGATAGCTAAAGTATTACCTTTTACAGAGGCACCTGCAATAGATTTTTTAAGGTCAATCTGTTTTATATCAGAAGTGTCTTTTTCAGATACTAAAGTGACTTTACCATCAATCGTAGCACTAATGATCCAACCATCACTTTTAGAAATAAGTCTATCTTCTTTAGCAACACTTAACTTTATTACACCCTCTTTTGTAAGCACTTTATTTTCTTCTAGAAGTGCAACATTTGATGATGTATCAAGAATAGTCTCTTCTGAGTCTTCGTACATATCCCAGTCATGAGCCAGTTGTTTTGGCTCATAAACTTCTTTTGTACTACATGCAGAAAAGAGGAGTACAATTAAAGTACTCAATAGAATATTTTTAGTCAAAATCTTACTTTACTCCGTAGTGCATAAGCGCAGATGCAATTTGAGCTAATGGAGAGTTTAAGTTAATCATGCTTAGTTTTTTATGTGCTTCATCTATTTTGTTCTCATTCATAAGTAAAACAGCACTCTGCATACGTGCTAAGTCAGCATAAACTGCATCTTTTTTTGCTTCATATGCGTTTAGTGCTGATAAATCATTTGTATTTTGAGCCACTTCATAAGAAGCTAAATCACTTACCAAAATAGTTTTAGAGTTTTTTAACTTCTCTAATGCTGCCATGTCTTTACTTGCAAGAGCTTGTGAATAGTTCCAAACATCGCTAAGTGCTGGACTTAAAGATGCTAACCTTGCAATAGTTGCTGGATTAGAAGCGTCTGCTTGAAGTTCTACTAAAGCAGTATTTGCACTATCTATAGTATTTTGTTTATTTACACTGTATGCGATATTCCCAGCTACAAAAAGAACGATAGCTACAACACCACCAATCATTAAATTTTTATATTTTTTTACAAAACGTTCTGTAACTACAGCTTTTTCAAAAAACTTCTCTTCTGAAGTCAACTCATCTTTTACCATTTCCATATCAGTTTTTAAACTCAAAAATCTTCCTTCTACTTTATAAGTTCATTATATTACCCATTAATTAGTTAAAGTTTTATCAAAAATGCTAGTTTTATATGCTAAAATCAAAATATGTAAGTAAGAAACCATAAATTATTATTAGGAAATATTATGCAAGTAGATGATGCACTGCTATCAAGATTAGAAAAATTATCTTTTTTAAAAGTAAGCGACGATAAACGCTCAGAGATGATAAGTCAGCTATCAGAAATCGTAACTTTTGTGGATAACCTAAGTGACCTAAACACAGATGGTGTAGATGACAACTTTGCCATGAGTGATGCAAGTAGTAGACTGAGAGAAGACACTGTCAAGTCAAGTACAACGGTGAGTGAAGAGATTATAAGCAATGCACCGAGGAGTGGTGACAACTTCTTTGTAGTTCCAAAAATAATCGACTAAAGATGATACAAGTTTACGGAATTAAAAACTGTGATAGTGTTAAGAAAGCTATTAAATTTTTTAAAACACATGATTTAGAGTATGAGCTTTTTGACTTTAAAACATCTCCTCTCCCATGTGAAAAAATCTCACAATGGCTTAAACAGACTGAAATTAAAACTCTGTTTAATGCTAGAAGTACTACCTATAGAAACCTAAAACTCAAAGAGTTAGGACTAGATGAAAAAGCACAAAAAGGGTGGCTTTGTAAAGAGAACCTTCTTATCAAACGCCCGGTTGTTGAGTTTAATGGCGAGTTACTAGTTGGTTTTAATGAAGAAAACTACCAAAGGAGTTTTTTATGAGTGAAGAGATTGCAGGTCAAGTAGCCCCCGAGAAAAAAAAGTTAGACATAAAGAAGTTACTAAAAAGTGTTTTAGCCTTTAACTCGTCAGACTTACACCTTGTTGTAGGAAGTGAACCACAGATTCGTATAGATAAAGAGTTGCGTGCCCTTAACCTTCCTGTTTTAGATGCTAAAGATGTTGAGAGTATGGCTTATGCCCTTATCGAAGATAAGCAAAAGAAAGAGTTTGAAGAGCATAATGAGCTTGACTTCTCTTTTGAGTTAAAAGGCATTGGACGTTTTCGTGCAAACTACTATCGTACTATTCACGGTATAGCTTGTGCCTTTCGTATGATTCCTATTGAAATTCCTACACTTGATGAGTATGGGAATCCTCCTATTTTTAAAGAACTTATCAAAAAAGAGAAGGGTCTCATACTTGTAACAGGTCCTACAGGGTCTGGTAAATCAACTACACTAGCCTCAATGCTTCATGAGATTAATATGACAGAACGTCGTCATATTATCACAATTGAAGATCCGGTTGAGTTTGTTCACAAAAATGACAAGTCACTCTTTTCTCAACGTGATGTTGGAAGTAATACAGCTTCATTTGCAGCAGCACTCAAGTATGCACTTCGTCAAGATCCAGATATCATTCTCATTGGGGAGATGCGTGACGCCGAAACTATCGGTGCTGCTCTAACTGCAGCGGAAACTGGTCACTTGGTTTTTGGTACACTCCATACAAACTCCGCACCAGGTACCATTAACCGTATTATCGATGTTTTTGATGGGGATGAACAAGCACAGGTACGTGCACAACTAGCATCTTCACTTGTAGCTGTTATATCCCAGACTCTTATACCAAGAGTGGGAACTGGAAAAGTAGCTACACAGGAGATACTAATCACAAATCCAGCGATTCAAAATCAGATTCGTGAAGATAAAGTACACCAGATTTATTCACAAATGCAACTAAATCAAACTGAAACACAGATGACAACTCAAACACAACAACTCTTAGAACTTTTACAAAAAAATGTAATTTCTAAAGAAAATGCTATTAAAAACTCTAATAGACCAGAAGAGTTAATTAAGATGATAGGGAACCTTTAGGTTCTCTCTTTTCTAAACCGAATCATTTTAAATCGTTCACCGAGGAAATCTGGAAGTATTAACATCTTCACTTTTTGCAGTTCTTGGTCATATAACTTTTCATCTACATTTTCTTTTAACATCTCAAGAAGATCAAGTATTCCCATATCAATAAGTCCAACCATCTGAGCTTTGAGTTCTACAAACGCCACTCCAGCTTCTTCATAAGCATCTTTTACATGTCCAAATGTTACATCGTAAGTTATGTCACTCTTAGCAAAAAGCTCATCTCTTTTTATGTCTTCTGTAAAGAATGCTATCACTTCATGCTTTGCATATACACGAAGTGAGAAGTCAGGACGAGCAACCATCTCACCATAGTCAAAGCTCATAAACTCGAACTTCTCACATGAATCAGCCATCTCCTGAGCAAACTCTTCATAACCGATAGCTACTTCTCCACGATCTTTATGATATTTATTAGCTTTCTCTTCTACCCATTTATTTTCTACATCAAACTCAATATTGTGACCATCAACTCTTGCTGTTTTACCTTTGTAGTAAAGTTCACAAGGAAAAGCATCAAAGATTTCATTTGCAATAAAAAAGGCATTTTCACATTTGAGTTCACTTAGAGATTTATAATGTGTGAGTTTGATAACATCACCAAAGGAGTCTTCAAAGTAAGAGTTTTGTTGTCTCTGCAGGTCATCAAAACGCTCGATGATTACAAAGTTAAAACTATTTAAAAGCTCTGGTCTTAAAGTGTAGATAAACTCACATACATCTGCTAAAAAGTAGCCATGATGTGCACCTATTTCACAGATAGTAGCATTTGGTGCTAAAAAGCCTTCATCTACTAAAGAGATGATATGCTTAGCAATAGTCCCACCAAAAAACTTACTTGTACTTACAGCTGTATAGAAGTCACCTTCTTTACCTATGTTCTTATAAGTCGCATAATATCCATCTTCACCATAAAGCCACTCTGTCATATATTCACTAAACTTCATCTACTCTCCATCATTCACATACATTTCATACAGAGTTAGCAACGAGAGTTGTTTATCTATCGCATATACTTGGGAATCTATACTCTGAATTTCTAAAGAGTTTTCTAAAGTATCTACATCATACTGTGTCTTATGTCCTACACTAAAAAGCTCTTTAGTATCACTTAGTAGTCTTGAGTATATCTCAATATTTTCATTACTAAGTGCTATCTTTTTATCAAAATTTGCTATGTTATGAAATACCTGTTCAAACAGTGCTTTGAGTTCTCGACGTTTATCTTGTTGCACTACTTTTGATTTTAGATAATCTACTTTTACAGACTCAATATCTCTAAAAGTATTGATATCTAAAGGCATACTTGCTCTTATTCCATAGTCATAGTATGATAAATTATTTTTAAAAGATGGTTGAGAAGGTGTAAACTGTTGTTCTGACTTACTCCAGTTATAGCCTGCAGTAAAACTCACTTTAGGAAGATACTTTGCAATAGTGACATTTTTATAATAGTCATTTTTTTCTATCTCAGATTGACTCTGTTTTAAAACAATATTATATTTTATAAAATCTTCGCTGCTTATGTATTCTAAATGTGGAATAGTTGTAGACTCATAATCCAAATCACTTAACGTCTGGAACTGAGTTATAAGTCTTTCTTTAGTAGTTTGGATGTCATAAAGAGCTTGAATAACAATATTTCTCTGAATAACAGCATTATCTAAAAAACCAGAATCTAGTTGTCCACTAAGGTACTGCTCTTTTTTCTGTTCTAAATTTATCTCAGAGTTTTCAATCTGAAGCTTTTGAGCCTCTTCTCTTAGAGTAGTCTGTTTAATCTGCATTAAGATACTTATGGTCTCTTTTATCATCTTACGTTTGGCTACATCTATAGAGTAGTCAGAGTAGCGTTTAGAAGCATTTGCGAACTTAACACCATAGTATATTCCACCACTTTGAAAGATAGGTTGATCCATCTTAATAGCTGCATTTTGATTTGTCTGTTCATCATCAAAAGGTTTACTTTTAGAATAACTATAGTTAATCTGAACAGGTGCTATCCATGAGTCACGAAGCTTAGAACTCTCTGCCTCATTTTTCTCATAGTCATATCCAAACTCTAACTGTTTAAAATCTGAGAGATAACTATCTAAGCTATTATTATTTTCATTTGCAAAGCTAAGTGAACTATATACTAGACACAGCGATATTGAGAGCTTTAAAACCTTCATCAATTTCCTCTTTTGTAATAGTAAGTGGTGGTAAAAATCTCAGTGTATTTCTACCAGCACGAAGAACCATAACTCCATTGTCTTTAGCATTTGTCATGATAGAAGCTAAAGTATCCGCATCTCTTACACGAAGTCCACACATCATTCCTATGCCTACTTTACTAGTAAATAGTTTCTCATTTGAAGCATAAAAAGCATCAAGGGCTTTATTAAACGCCAGTGAAGTCTCATCTAATTTTCCAGATTTTTTATCTTCACCTAGTATGTCTAAAACTTCACAGACTCCGCGAGAGCTCAAAAAGTTTCCACCGAAAGTAGAACCGTGATCACCTGCTGAGAGAACATCTTTTAGAGTTGTCATAACAACACCAACAGGTACACCACCACCAATACCTTTTGCTAAAGTAATAATCTCAGGAGAGATTTCATAAACTTGAGAGGCAGTAAACTCACCAGTTCTGTAACCACCAGTTTGAACTTCATCTACAACGAGAGGTATATTTTTTTCTTTAAGAAGTTTTGCAAGAGCTTGAACTGCCACCTTATCTTGTGGCTCAACACCACCCTCACCTTGAATGAGTTCTATCATAACACCAGCAGTATGATCATCTAAAAGAGACTCAACATCACCTATAGTGTCAGCATATACAAAACCATCAGGAAAAGGACCAAAGTAGTTGTGCATAGACTCTTGTCCTGTTGCTTTTACAGTTGTAATAGTACGACCATGAAAAGAGTGTTGCAGTGTTATGATTTTGTAGCGTTTAATCTCACCATCACGTTCACCATGTTTTCTAAGTATTTTAATAGCACCTTCATTCGCTTCAGCACCACTATTTCCAAAAAAACATTTCATATCATAACCACTAGCTTCTACTATCTTTTGAGCAGCTTTAGCTTGAGGAGCGATAAAATAAAGGTTTGAAGTGTGTGTGATTTTTGAAAGTTGATCTGCAAGTGCACTGTTTACACGCTTATTTGCATGACCTACACTCACAACACCTATTCCTGAAGTAAAGTCTATGTATTTGTTTCCATCTGCATCTGTGAGAGTGGCATTATCGCCACTTACAAACTCAACATCTCCACGTCCATAAGTTGGAAGTACATACTTTTTATCTAACTCTTTTATATTCATAATTTATCCAAAATAATTTTGTATAAGTATATCTAAAATGAACTAATGGATAGAATGTCTTAGTGTTGGTTCATCAATATAGAAACCTTGTGAATAGTCGATGCCAAGCTCTTTTACCTTATCCATAACTACACTAGAGTGAACATACTCTGCAACAGTTTTCATACCAAGTTTTTGAGCAAAACTCACGATAGTCTCAACAACTAAACGAGCTGAAGTATCCACATGAATATCAGAGATTAAAGAACCATCTATTTTTATATAATTTGCTTTAATTTTGATAAGATAAGAAAAGTTTGAGTATCCACTCCCAAAATCATCTATTGCTATTTTTACACCATAACGCTTAACTTCGTTAATAAATTTTTCTACTTTATTAAAATCATCAATAGACTCTGATTCTAATATCTCAAAAGTAAGTCTTGACGAAGCTTTTGAAGTTTTGAGTTTTTCTATGATGAAGTGAAATAGTTCACTATTCATAATATCTTCGATAGAGAGATTTATGCTAAACTCTAAGTCGTTATCTTCAAAAACTTCAAAAGACTTATCTATCATCTGTATTGTAATTTGGTTATAAACTTTTATCTTTTTTGCGATAGGAATAAAAAGTAATGGAGAAAGAACATTTCCTTTGGTATCTATAAGTCTAGCCAGACACTCATACTTCGTAATCTTTGAAGTTTTGTTATCAACTATTGCTTGAAAATAAGGGACTATTCTCAAGTGGTTAACACTTTCTCTTACTATCTCAGAGAGTTCTAAGTTACGAGCATAGTTGTTTTCAAAGTTCATTCTATCTTCATATATCCAAAAAGGGACACCAATACTTTTAGCATAGTCTAGTGCCATAGATACCTTAGAAAAGATATTTGTCTGAACTGAGTTAGCAGTTGAAGCCATAGTAAAGTCTATAAATATTTTTGTATTTTGATACTCAACAAAAAAGAATCTTATCTCTTCATACAGCTTATGTAAAAACTCTTTTAATTCATAAAACTCTTTTGGTTTTTTAAGACTAAAAGCGAACTCTGCACCTGAAAGACGATAAACATCATACTCATGAAGAGTAGTTTTAAGAAACTTAGCTATCTCTTCTATGACATAATCACCTATGACAAATCCATAAAAATTGTTTATCGTTGCAAAATTATCAATTTTAATAAGAACTAAACCATATTCTTCATTATCTTGGAGATCTTTTCTTAGTTGGTAAACATTTGGTAAGTTTGTTAGATGATCCGTAAAGTAACGGCTAAAAAGCTGGTTCCTATAAGTATTTGCACTCTTATCTTTCGAACTAAATTCAAGATAGAGTTTATTAAGTATTTCACCGTTTAAATCTGTACCTTCAGATAATACATCTATACTAAAAAGATTTAAAGTTGTACTACTTTTATCACTGTGTTTAAGTAAAACGATTTCAATATCATCAAATTTTTTAGAAAGTTCTTTTTTAAGATTTTGTACTAAAACAGTATTGTGAATATAAGATACAATCTGAATAACTGCATACTTTTTTCTAATTTTTTCGACCTCATTGACAATAAAATCAACCTCAGTCGAAGATGATAGTGAAAATGTATTTATACTGAGTAAATCACTCATTAGAACCCTTATTAGCTTTATTGTAGTTAAGTATAGTATCATAATTTTAAGATATAATTAACCATCTTATTTATGGTGGTCTAGTTGAAGTCTTATCAAAACCTTATCTTACTACAGAACCTATATCGACTAAAAGCAATAGGTTTTGAATATATCGACCACTTTAATATAAATGAAAAAATAAACTATGAAACACCAAGTAGTATCAATGAACTCTCTGCAAACATAAGTTCTTGTCACCTTTGTGATTTAAGTAAGTCTAGAACTCAGAGTATGAGTGGATTTGGAAATGCAAATGCAGATCTTTTGATAGTAGACTTTAGTGTCTCACCTACCCAAGATAGTTCAAATTCTTACTATGATGGACGTTCAGGTGAAACTCTTAAAAATATGGTTGAAAAAGTTCTTAAACTCAATATTGATGATGTTTACATTACTCACTGTGTAAAATGTAAACCTCTAAACGCCAATACTCCATCACCATCTGAATATAATTCATGTAAAAGTTATCTCTATTCCCAAATCGAATTTATTAAACCCAAGATAATTATTACATTAGGTGAAGATGCATACTCACACCTAAGTGGAGACAGTGATAACTTTGAGAATGTTAGAGGTCATCTCATAGACTTTAAAGGTACAAAGTTAGTCCCAATATACCACCCCCAATATCTTCTCAGAAATCCAGAATCAAAAAAAATCACATTAAATGATTTAAACACTATAAAAAGTTTCCTTTCAGATAAATTATAATTTTGTGATATAATCCGAAAAAATTTAAAGGTACCTTATATGAGTTTATCTCCAAAAACAGTAGAAATAATAAAAGCAACAGCTGCTCCAGTAGCAGCGAATGCAGAAGCAATAACAACAAGAATGTATGAGATTTTATTTGCGAATCATCCGGAAGTAAAACCAATGTTTGAAAATGCAGATTCTGATCAACATAAAAAACTAGCAGCAGCAGTTTCTGCTTATGCAGCAAATATTGACAACTTAGGTGCACTTTCTAAAGCTGTAGAGAAAATGGCTGCTACACATGTAAAAGTAGCAGTAAAACCTGAGCACTATCCTATCGTTGGTGTATCTTTACTCTCAGCTATAAAAGATGTTCTAGGAGACGGAGCAACTGATGAAGTTATCGAAGCTTGGAAAGAAGCTTACTTCTTTTTAGCTGACATATTAATAGCTAGAGAAAAAGAGCTTTACACACAGGCTTAATCCATAAAGATACACGATTTAGTGTATCTTTCTAGTTTCTGACACTCTCAAAAAGCCTTACTGATTCTTCTTTAGTTATAGGTATGAAAAAATCATTTTCTAAAATAGTATGCAACTGCTCTGCTGAGAGTATTGCTATAATTTCCTCTGCCTCTTTAGATGTTTTATGATAGCTCTTATTACGCAAAGAGAGAACACTCCCCTCTTGTATAAGTGAGACAACTAAATTCTTTTTAAAGACAGCATCCTTGTAGTTTGAAGAGTAAAAATTTCCCATCACACAGTCGGCCTGAGTATAGTTGTTTAAATTAAATTTATAAAGAGTAAAATAGCCATGTTCAGTAGGTACTTCTAATTCATAGTCATGCTGTGCATTTTGAACTAACCTATAACTCTCATACTCAGATAAAGGTGTAATTTTAATAGGAAAAGTTGGACAATAAGCCCCAAAACCAACATCTACTAAATACTCTTCACCCTCAAAACTAAGAAGAGTAATTCGGTGAGTTTTTGGAACATCAA
>Ga0256826_1001009_pt1 | contig 17498 bp, 17 predicted proteins | sample CV79metaG_FD_185975 | JGI IMG/M metagenome (GOLD analysis project Ga0256826, IMG submission 185975) | Hydrothermal vent microbial communities from East Pacific Rise, Pacific Ocean - CV79 | ecosystem: Environmental > Aquatic > Marine > Hydrothermal vents | place: Pacific Ocean: East Pacific Rise...
ATCTTGCCGACAGCGTACATCAGTACACTAAGAGTAAAGGTTTCAGCAAAGCGCAAAACCAAACAACACATACTCAACAAAAGTTTCAGATTTAGTGCAAATTGTGCAAAACATCTTGCCGACAGCGTACATCAGTACACTAAGAGTAAAGGTTTCAGCAAAGCGCAAAACCAAACAACACATACTCAACAAAAGTTTCAGATTTAGTGCAAATTGTGCAAAACATCTTGCCGACAGCGTACATCAGTACGCCGAGAGCAAGATTTTTGTGCAAGGTGCGCTAAACCTGGAATCTTTTAAATTATTGGATGTTTGTTTTCCAGTATTCTCTGATCATGTTTTTTGTTGCTTCAGGAAGGGCAATATAACCAAGTTTCTTAGCCGCTTTATCACCCGTCTTAAAAGCGTTATCATAAAAAGCAACTACTTTTTTATTCATAGCCCCTTTTTCAATTGGAAGTAGAATAAATGTTGCTGCAACAATAGGGTATGAGCTATCTCCTGGTTGAAGTGCTAACATCGCATAGAAGTTATCTTCTTTTGTCCAGCTTGCATATTTTGCAGCTGCTTTAAAGTTTGCTTCCGTCGCTGCAACCCATTTACCATTAGCCGTTTGCAAAGTTGCTGCTGAAAGATGGTTTTTCTCTTTGTAAGCATTTTCAATGTAACCAATAGCAAAAGGTGTTTGTTTTACTAAGTTTGCCACACCTTCATTACCCTTACCACCAATACCTGTTGCCCAGTCAATCGCTTTACCTGTTCCATAGTTACTTTTCCAGTTTTCAGAAGAACCACTTAGGTAGTAGGTGAAGTTATAGGTTGTACCCGAACCATCTGAACGGTGTACTACAATAATTTTTTCATCAGGAAGCATTACACCAACATTATCTGCTTTGATTGCTGCATCATTCCATTTTGTAATTTTACCTGCGAAGATATCTGCAACAACAGAGTTTTTAAGTTTAAGTGCTTCATCTGCAACACCGGGTACATTGTGTGCAACAACAATAGAACCAATAACCGCTGGGAATTGAAGGAGTCTCTTTTTAGCCAGTTTTTTTGATGTTAAAGGCTTATCAGAAGCACCAAAGTTTACAATACGGTTAGAGATCTGTTTAATACCACCACCTGAACCAATTGACTGATAATTCACACGATTTTTAGTCGTTTTTTGATAGTTATAAGCCCAGTCATAATATAAAGGAGCAGGAAATGATGCACCCGCACCATTAATTTTGTCTGCCGCATTTGCAACACTGAAAGTTACTGCTGCTACTAGAGCTGCTGAAATAATACGTTTTAACATGGATAGATTCCTCTAAAGTATGAATTTTTAAAAACCTGTCAAATAGGCAGGTCTCTTTTTCTGGTGGCAGTTTAAAACACTTTGGTAACAATAGGGTTACATTCTCTGTTTTCATTCGTAACCCTATTGTTACCAAAGTGCAGTATTGTTTCACTATATTATTAGATATTTTAGTATAAAGTCTAAACATCAAAAACACCTAAGGACACCAATGCTACCACGTTTTGAAAACAAATTAAATGAAATTCAACATATGATGAGTACCTTGATAGAGCATATTATTACCGCTAACAAGATGACCCTTGAAGCTTATAAAAGCCATGACAATCCTGCTTTTGATAAAGTAAGTGCTGAACTTAAATCTATTGGTTCACAAGCCAATACTATTGATAACGAAATTGTTAAGACCTTTGCACTATTTGGTCCGGAAGCAGAAGAGTTGCGTATGCTAATCTCTTACTTGAAGATGACCAATGAATTTGTTCGTATTGGAGAAGGCACTAAAAAGTATGCACGTCGTATGCGAGAGCATTGTGAAGGTGAGTGTGACCTGACCTCTTTAGACAGTGTTATTATTCCACTCCACAAAAGCTCTCTTGATGCACTAACCTATATTGCACAATATTTTAAAGACAAAGAAAATTGTGATGTTGAAGAAATCTATCGTAAAGTAATGGTAGAAGAAAGTAAAAATGATGATTTATTTGCTATTTTAGAAAAAGAAATTTTGACAAGTATTATGAGTAGTGGACCTCTTTCAGTTGAATATGTACGTGTTCTAGGGACCCTTCGTAAACTCGAACGATCATGTGACCGCTCAGTGAATATCGCCAACTTATTGATGTTTGCGAAACAAGGTGGTAATATACATATATATTAGTGATGGAAATACTAAAGGAAGTCATTCCTTTAGTTACATTAACATTGGGTTTTCTTCAGCAGAAAGCTCCATACTTTAAGGGCTGATTGAAGAAAGTACTTTCTTTTCTACCTTTAAATGTTAAAACATCACTTAAAAAGATCTAAATTATTGTCTAAATACTGAGTTTTCTATCTTAATAGAAACACTTGCATTTGAAGGGTTAGTAAAAGTCATTTGACTTAATTACCTTACAGCTAGGAGTATATTATGGAAGCATTGATTGTTATTGTTGAAGATGAAGAAGATATTTTAGAACTTATTGAGTACAACCTCTCTAAAGAGGGCTTTGAAACCATTGGCTATCTTAATACCAAAAATGTTGATTCAGTACTTGAAGAGGAACATGTTGATCTTATTATTATGGATCGTAACTTACCAGGTATTGAAGGCAGTGAGTATGTTGCTTCACTTAGAGAACGTGGGATTACAACACCTGTTATCTATCTTACTGCCAAAAACCATGATAGTGACATTGAAGAGGGTTTTATGCGTGGAGGCGATGACTATATCACCAAACCTTTCAATATGAAAGAACTTGTTTTACGTATTAAAGCCCTACTGCGTCGTACAAAAAAATCCGTAGCAGAGGGGAATGTCTCTTACCGTGACATCCTACTCAATCTTAACTCACGCGAAGTTTTTATAGATACCCAAAGTGTCGAACTAACAAAACTTGAGTTTGATCTGATTCATACCTTTATTACTAACCAAAATATTGTTTTAGATCGAGACTACCTTCTTGAGCATGTTTGGGGTGGTGATGATATTTACCAAGATCGTACTGTTAATGTAGCCATCAACCGTCTTAAAGAAAAAATTGATCCTGATAAATCAAAAGAGTACATTAAAACCGTTCGTGGCGTAGGGTACACTCTTTGTTAAAAATACATCATTTCTTTTTTATAAATTTTGCTGCACTCTTTATTGGGACGCTATTTGTCGTGTCCATGGTAAGCTACTTCTCTCTAAAATCACTGATTATTTCTGAAGCAACAGAACGACTAAGTGAAAATATTTCACTTGTAAGTCTTAGTAATCTAGACCCAAATGACCTTGATCGTATTGCTGCAAATATTTATGCCTCTACATTAAGTCGTGCCACCTTTATTGATACCAAAGGACATGTTTTAGCTGAAAGTTCTGCTGATAAATATGAGATGGAAAACCACTCTAGCCGTTATGAGATAATGCAAGCCAACGTAAAAGACTTTGGTGTTGATATTCGTCACTCTAGAACGCTTGGTACTGACTATATTTATGTTGCTAAGAAGATTCAGATCGGAGATCACCTTGTTTACATTCGTCTCTCTGAGAGTTTGGACAGGGTAATGAGTATTTTTTACAATACTTGGAGTAAATTAGCACTTACCTTTGGATTAGTTCTTCTTATTTCTTTGGTTATTTCTTATAAAACGAGTCAAAGAATCCGATATGATATTGAACAAATAACCCTATATTTAAATGGTATTACAAATAAAAATTATAAAACTGTTTTAAAAACCAAATATTTTAAAGAATTTTTACAAATCTCTATTCTCTTAAAAAATCTAGTTAAGAAGCTAAACTCACGAGAAAAGCAGAAACGCAAGTATACCGCTAAACTTCGTCTTATAAATAAGCAACGAAATGATGTTTTATCTGCTATTTCTCATGAATTCAAAAATCCTATTGCTGCGATTATGGGCTATGCTGAAACCATTCAAGATGATCCTAACATTAACCCTAAAATCCGCACAAAGTTTTTAGAAAAGATCCTCTCTAATTCCAAAAAAATTACCGATATGATAGACAGACTCGCTCTCTCCGTCAAACTTGAAAATGAGGATCTCAAAACCGTTCGAAGCCGTTTTGATGTTCAAGAACTCATACAAGAAGTAATTTTAAACCTTTCTAAAAAATATAAAGAACGCACCATTAACTTCTCTGGTGAAAGCTATATCCTTTTTGCTGATAAAACCATGATAGAGATGGTCCTTGTAAACCTTGTTGATAATGCCATGAAATACTCTGAAGAAAATGTCACTGTTACCATAGCTGACAATAGTGTTATGGTGGTTGATAGAGGACTTGGTATTGCCGAAAGTGATATTGATAAAATCAGCTCAAAGTTTTACCGTGTGGATAAAAATACTTGGGACAACTCAATGGGACTAGGGCTCGCTATTGTCTCTTACATCTTACAACTCCATAAAAGTGAACTTAAAATAGAGTCAAAACTTCAAGAGGGTTCAATCTTTAGCTTTACACTTAAAGCCATGAAAGCGCCTAAAAAGTAATTTTATGACACTTCCTCTCTATGTTGAAAATATCTGTAAACATCTTATCAAACATAAGTGTAAGCCTATCATCGTAGGAGGCTATGTCCGCGATAGCCTTCTTAACATTCCTTCTAAAGATATTGATATTGAAGTTTTTGATGTTGAAGACTTAGAAACCCTTCAATTGCTACTTCAAGAGTTTGGCAGTATCAATAGAGTGGGAAGAAGTTTTGGTGTTTTAAAACTCTCCACTAGCTCCTTAGAAATTGACTTCTCGCTTCCACGTCAGGAGATTAAAGTTGCCCAAGGGCATAAGGGTTTTGAAATCACAACAAACCGTCATCTTGACTTTGCCTCAGCAGCCTTTCGTCGAGACTTTAGAATGAATGCTATGGGTTATGATCTTCAAACAGAGACACTTCTCGATCCCTATCAGGGCCAACAAGACCTCTCAGACAAGGTGTTGCGATGTGTCAATCCTCATAGTTTTGTGGAGGATCCTCTACGTATTTTACGTGCCATGCAGTTTGGTGCACGTTTAGCATTGAACCTAGATGAAGAGCTTCAACTTTTGATTATAAAAATGCTCCATGAAAATGCCTTAGATGAACTTCCTCAAGAGCGTATTTTCGAGGAACTTAAAAAGCTACTTTTAAAGGCAGAAAAACCATCGCTTGGCTTTGTTTTAATGCAAAAAACAAATGTTCTTTTATTTTTTCCTACCCTATATAAACTTTCTAAAAAAGATTTTCTACTCACTATAAAAGCATTAGATAAACTTGCTACACTTCCTAAAAAAGGGCATAAAAAACACTTAGTTTATGCACTAACACTACTAACACACTGTTTTAAAAGTAACCAAGATGTTTCCACTTTTATTAAAAGTATCTCAGACGATATACAATTAGAAAAAAATATTCTACTCCTTTTTAAGTATCATAAAATCGCGCTACAACTGCTCCATAATGATGTTAGCAAATATGACTTACGTGTACTATCTACGAAGGTCTGTTTAGATGATATTTGTACTTTGTTACAAGCACGTTCCCATCAAAAAGAGTCTGAACGGCTTTATCAACTTGCTAAGGAACTCAATATCCTTTTTGAACCTCCTGTGCCTCTACTTTTAGGACGACACTTAATTGAGGCCGGTTTAAAGCCCTCAAAACAGTTTGGTACACTCTTGTCAGAAGTCTACCAGCTGCAACTTGCAGGGGAAGTGACTAATCTCAAAGAGGTCAAAATATGGCTCAAGAACAAAATAATTACCCTTTCGTAACCAAAGTGTAACCAAGCTTATTTATAATTTCAGTTCTATAATCAACTGGAGCTATTTTTGACCTATATAATTGATAAAATTTTTGCAAATGCAACCCGTTTTTTCGCACTCTCTGTTCTTTTTATCACAGCATGGATTTTTACTGTTTTATTCCAAGAGTCCCTTGTAGCAATGCAGACCTTAGGGTTTGACATTATCACCGGTGAGAAGTGGGCGCCTAACTTAGAAAAATTTGGTGGTTATGCGGCTATTGTTGGTTCAATTATGTCTACTTTCTTGGCAATGGTTCTTGCTGTTCCTGTTGCCATTGGTGTTGCTATCTTTTTAAGTGAAATTGCTCCTGAGAAACTCAAGGCTCCTGTTGGAGTTTCTATCGAGTTACTCGCGGCAATTCCTTCAGTTATCTACGGTATGTGGGGTCTGTTTTACTTTGTACCTATTATCCGTGATACTTTTGGCGGTCTTGGAATTGGTCTTTTAACCGCAGGTATTGTACTCGCCATTATGATTTTGCCTTACATGGCAGCCATTACTCGTGATGCTATGAACACTACCCCTGATATCTTAAAAGAGTCTGCTTATGCATTGGGTGGTACCAAATGGGATGTTATTAAAGATATCGTTATTCCTTATGCCAAGGCAGGGATTATTGGCTCACTTATTCTTGCTATGGGTCGTGCTATTGGGGAAACGATGGCGGTTACTTTTGTTATGGGTAATGTTCACAAAATTCCTAAAAGTATCACCGATCCAGCGACTTCTATCCCCGTAACTCTTGCCAATGAGTTTAATGAAGCTGATAGCGATATCTACTTTTCAAGCCTCTTTGAGTTAGCACTTATCTTACTTGTTATCTCATTCACAGTTATTGCAATCTCTAAGTTCTACTTCTTGCGTCGTAAAAGGAGTCTATAATGACCCATACTAAAAAACGTATTTTAATTAACAAAGTTGTTTTAGCACTCTCTACACTTTCGGCACTTATAGGCATGGGATTTCTATTCTGGATTTTAGGTATCTTAATTATTAATGGTGTTGAAGCTATTAACTGGAATATTTTTATGTTTGAAGGGGCTCCTCCAGGTTATGAAGAGAGCGGTCTGCAACATGCCCTTATTGGACAACTTATTTTAGTGGGTATGGCAACACTTATAGGGGTTCCTTTTGGTATCTTAGCCGGAACCTATCTTAGTGAATATGGTCAAAAATCAAAACTAGCTGAGACCATTCGTGATATCTCAGACATTATGATGAGTGCACCTTCTATTGTTATTGGCTCTTTTGTTTATGCCATTGTTGTCTTGCCAATGGGTCACTTTTCAGCATGGGCAGGAATTATAGCGCTTACTATTATGATGATACCTATTATCTTACGTACCACAGATGATATGTTAAACCTTGTGCCCTCAACCCTACGTGAAGCAGCCTTTGCACTTGGTGCTCCTAAATATAAGGTTATTTTACAAGTGGTATATCGTGGAGCTAAGGCAGGTGTTTTAACAGGTGTACTTCTAGGAATTGCCCGTGTTTCAGGCGAAACAGCACCCCTTCTTTTTACCTCTTTTAATGATAACTTTACTAACTATGACCTCAATGAGCCAATGGCATCATTGACAGTCACTATGTTTAACTACGCTACTTCACCTTATGAAGATTGGCAACAGATAGGATGGGCTGCTGCCTTTATCTTATCGATGTTTATTTTAGGCCTAAATATCTTAGGTCGTTTAATTTTACTCGCAAAAAAAGGGAAATAACTTATGGCTACTATTATTGATATCACCGAAGAAAAAGCACTTGAAATTAAAAACTTTCAATTTACCTATGCTAGTGCAAGTGAACCTAATATTAAAACACTTAATATGCCCATTGCTAAAAATGCAATAACCGCGCTTATTGGCCCCTCTGGTTGTGGTAAGTCAACACTTTTACGTTCGATTAACCGTATGCACGACCTCTATCCAGGAAATAAATACGAGGGTGAAATCCTGTTCAATCATCGTAACATTTTAACCGAGAAAGAAGATCTTATCTCATTACGTTCTCAAATTGGTATGATTTTTCAAAAACCAACAGCATTTCCTATGAGTATCTTTGATAACGTTGCTTATGGATTACGTCTACAAGGGATGAAAAACAAGTCAGAGCTCTCAGATCGCGTTGAAAAAGCACTGAAAGATGCAGCTATCTTTGGTGAAGTATCTTCACGCCTAAAACACGATGCCAATGGTCTTTCTGGTGGGCAACAACAGCGCTTGTGTATTGCACGTGCTATTGCTGTTGAACCTGAAGTACTTCTTTTTGATGAACCAACCTCTGCGCTCGATCCTATCTCAACTCAGGGTATTGAAAAGCTTATCATTGAACTCAAAGAGAAAGTAAGTATTGTGATTGTAACCCATAATATGCAACAAGCAGGTCGTGTAAGCGATTATACGGGCTTTATGTACCTTGGTGAACTCATTGAGTTAGGTAAGACGGAAGATCTCTTTGTAACGCCAGCAGAGCGTCTTACAGAAGAGTATATTACTGGTAAGTTTGGTTAAAAAGTCATTTCATTCTTAACTGAGGTTAATATCACTACGTGCGCGTAGATGTTTTTGCACCATTAAGACTAACATCCAAACGCTTTTCAAGCCCTTTTTTCGCCTCAACCATAACAATAGCCTGTGCAATAGCATCTTTTAGCTTATGGTTATAAGTTTGAGCATTACGTTTATCAAACTGCTCAATAACATCTTCATGCAACATACGAAACTTTTCTAACTTTTCGACACCTTCAAGTGAAAGTAGCAAGTTGCTTGATAAAAGAACCACTACATCGAAAGCTTTTTTAACACGTACATCATTGTCATTAAGCTCTAAAAGACGTTTACCCTTAGGAAATTTATCACTAGGTTTTTCTTGAAAAGCAAAACGTTCTACAATCGCATCAATACCTTCAACATTCATAGGAAAATCAGCATTTTTATTTTGCAAGTAGGCGCGCATCTCAGTAATATTCCAAGATGCCACTAAATCTTTATAAATAGATTGAGAGTCTTCTGTAGTCTCTTTAGATTTTTTTATTTTATCAAACATTTTTCCAAACATAAGTCACCTCGTAACCTATTTTAACAAAAAAAATCAAAAAAACCTATGATAGGTTGAAAAATTACTTACAAACGTAAGAACTATCAACCTCTATAACAGTATGAACATTCCCTCTAGGGTTAAAATCTGCTGTTATTTTCATGTATTTAGGTTTAAGTTTACGGTCCAGTACATCATAAATTTCATTGGCAGTATTTTCATGTGAAATATTACGTGTACGAAATGAATTAATATAAAGTTTAATCGCCTTTAATTCAACAACAAAAGCATCAGGTGAATACTCCAAATAAATTGTTGCATAATCAGGATACCCACTACGAGGGCAAAGACATGAAAACTCAGGCAATGTCATTTTAATTAAATAGTCGCGCTTATGTTCATTAGGCCAGATCTCTAAATCTTTTTCTACATCAAAATCTTCTAAAATTTTTTCACCATACTTCATAGTATCTCCTGTTTGTTTTCTAAGGGCGCAATTTTACCCAGATAATTGCCTTGTGCATAGTCTATATTCATATTTTTAGTGCTGATATAAGATGGTTCATTTTCTAACATTCGTATCCAACTTTTAACACCCATACTTTGAGCAGCTACATTAAAGCCACGCAACAAACTTTCATAACTTTTTTGATGCAACTGTTTACCATAGCTGCCATCAAAACGTACCATATCAACGTCAAGTTCTCTTAAATAGAGGAGACTGGTGTGGTTCGTACCAAAGTTATCAAGTACTATAAAAACACCCATACGACGATACGCTTGTAAAAGATCGTTGAAAGTATCAATATGATTATAGTACTCACGCTCACTAATAACAAAGGCTATACGTCCTGCAATTAAATTGTTATTTGAAAAAAGCAGTTGTACCTTGTCATAAAAGTTTTGATTACGTAGGGTTGAAGGAGCAATATTCAAGGCAAAAATGGTGTTGGTACTGTCTTCTTGACACACTTTAACAATGGATTCTAAAATAACTCTATCAAAATCTCGTTCAAGTCCCATACGTGTAATAACCGGCATGTAAGAACTTTGGTGAATGTACTTGCCACTCGAAGCTATCAGCTTCACAGAGGTATCATAAATCTCAACACGATTGTTATGAAAAACTTCTTGGTACATTAGAGAAAATTGCTTTTTATTAATAGCTTCTAGTACTTTTGATTCTATTTCAGTAGGATTAAATTCTCCTGCCTCTTCTTCATCATTTCGCATTTTACGGTTTTCATCTTGAACTTCAAAAAGCCGTTCAATAAGGTGTTCTAAGTTGGTACTGACATTAGAGTCCACAATAGCACCTGAAATCTTCACCTCAATTTCATCAACATTATCGCGTTCAAACTTTAAACACATCAACTCTAAAACAGCCTTATGTGTAAACTTATCACCCTCAAAACCGATAATAAAATCACCCCCTTTAAAGTGACCAATAGGGTATTTACTAAAACCTTTATCCAGTAGATAACTGTTGATACGTTCAGCAACAACACGCAAAACTTTATCACCATTATTGGTACCATAACGTGAATTAATATCATTTAAATTATCAACAGAGATTAAAATGACTGTATAAGGCCCTTTTTTCAAGGATTTGCTTAAAAGTTTTGCTAAATACTCACGAGTAAATGTTTTAGAAATAGGATCCGTAATACGTTCATCAATACCACGATAAATAAGATAAAAATTAAAATAAATTAAAACAGCAAGTACTAAAATTGCAATAATATAAAAAGCAGGTGGTATTGTATTAAAAAATTCTGAAAGGGATATGTAGATAAGTAAGGCAGCTAAAGAGAAAGTAGGTAAGCCCATTCGCAGGGCTAATTTAAACCGTTGTTCTCGCTCTTTAGACTCAGGATAGTTCATTATACGTCTAAGTGTTTAACATCTTTTGCGTGTGTTTCAATATACTTACGACGTGGCTCAACTTCATCACCCATAAAGAGTGTAAAGCTATCAGATGCTGCTACTGCATCATCAATAGTAACACGTAAAAGCACACGATTTTCAGGAGTCATAGTTGTTTCCCAAAGTTGTTCAGGATTCATTTCACCAAGACCTTTGTAACGTTGAATGTAAGAACCCTTACGAGAGAATTCTTTAACATCTTCGAGACGTGCTAAGATATCACCTTCGATTGCTAAATCCCACTCCTTAATCTTCTGGTAAACAAAATTTGCCTCAGTAAAGTGTGCTGCTGCAAAAAGTTCATCATCAATAATAAGCTCTTCTAAACCACCCTTAGTTTGTACAAAAACATGAATTTGATCTTCAGTAACTGTTTTAGTTAAGATATTGTTACCTTTGTCAGTTAAGAAACGCTCTACTTCTGCGTACATAACGTCCATCTTAGTTCCAATTAAATCAGGGTTTTCAACAAAGTGACGAATTAAGTCAACCAGTGCATAACGACGCTCAAGAGCATCCAATGAACCACGATAGTGATCTACCATCTTAAAGTAAGAGACTAAATCTTGATGACCGATGCTATCAATTTCTAAGGCTTCAACACCATGATCAATTAAGAAGTCATTCATCTCACGATCATCTTTAAAGTAGATCTCTTTTTTACCTTTTTTATAACGATAAAGAGGTGGTTGTGCAAGATAGAGATAACCCTCTTCCACAATTTTTGGTAAATATCTAAAAAAGAATGTTAAAAGAAGGGTCTGAATATGAGACCCATCAACATCCGCATCCGTCATGATAATAATTTTATGATAACGTAGCTTCTCTTCGTTAAACTCTTCACCAATACCACAACCCATAGCAGTAATCATATTAGTAATTTCTTCTGATTTTAAGATTTTATCTAAACGTGCTTTTTCAACATTTAAAATTTTACCTTTTAGAGGAAGAATTGCTTGATAGACACGGTCACGACCCTGTTTTGCAGAACCACCTGCAGAGTCCCCTTCCACCAGATAAATTTCAGAAATTGTGGCATCTTTTGATTGACAATCTGCTAGTTTACCAGGAAGCGTTCCCACGCTCATAACATCTTTACGACGTGTTAATTCACGTGCTTTTTTTGCTGCAAAACGTGCTGTTGCTGCTAAAAGTGCTTTTTGGATAATAGCTTTAGCTTCTAAGGGGTTTTCTTCAAAATACTTAGATAATAGTTCATAAGTTGCTTTTTGAATTAATGGACGCACATAAGTGTTTCCTAATTTACCCTTAGTTTGACCTTCAAACTGAGGCTCAGGAACACGTACTGAAACAATAGCAATAAGTCCTTCAGTAACATCATCACCAGAGAGTTTGATATCTTTTTCTTTAGCATTACCATTTTGAGAATTGTAGTTAGAAATAACACGTGTTAAACCTGCTCTAAAACCTGCTTCATGGGTACCTGCATTAGGAGTACGAATGTTATTTACAAAAGAGTAAACCTTCTCTTCATATGCATCGCAATACATAAAAGCGATATCAAATTCAACTTTATCTTCATCATTATCTGGAGAAACGCCATCACCATTAAACTCATAAACAGAAGCTACTTGCTGTTTTTTATTGATGTCTGTAACAAACTGCGTAATACCACCTTCAAAAAAGTAGGTGTTATCTTCACTACTGCGCTCATCAACAAAACGTATTTTAATAAAAGGATTTAAATAAGCAAGCTCTTTAAAACGTTTTGCAAGATATTCATATTCAAAAGTAGTAGTTTCTGTAAATATGGAGGCATCGGGAGCAAATTCGATGGTGGTTCCTGTTTTACGTGTTGTGCCTATACTTTTTAACTCTTCTTGAGGAATACCCTCTTTAAAAGATTGATTAAAAATCTCTTTTTCACGATAAATAGTCATTTCAAGATCAGACGAAAGTGCATTTACAACAGAAACACCAACACCATGTAGACCACCAGATACTTTATAAGTATCTTTATCAAACTTACCACCAGCATGAAGTACTGTTAAAACGACAGTAGCCGCACTCATACCCTCAGTAGGATGCATATCTGTAGGAATACCACGTCCATTATCAGTTACTTTACAAGTACCTTTTTTAGTAAGTGTCACTGTAATAGTGTCACAGTGTCCTGCCATTGCCTCATCTATAGAGTTATCAATAACTTCATATACTAAATGATGTAAACCTCGATGACCAGTGTCACCAATGTACATACCAGGACGTTTTCTAACTGCTTCGAGTCCTTTAAGGACTTTAATATTACTAGCGCCGTAATTTTCCATATTTGCTCCAAAGAAAAATTTATAAGACACATCTAAGAGATGTGAGCATTAATTTGCTCTATTCTATCAAAAAGTATCTAAATAGTTTGTTTAAGGTGTTTTAAAAGGTCGTATGTATGTGAGAATGTATCTAAATGAGTAGGTATTTCTAAGTTTTATGTCCAAATGTCATTAAATGACAATTGGCATTACTATTGTTTTGAAGTTTGCATCGGATAATACAAAAGGTAAATTTGCTTCGTTTAAACCAATATTAAAATCTTGAGAACTGATTTGTCCTAAAAAATCTAAAACATAACGAGAATTTACAGCAAGTGTAAAAGGTTCTGAAAAACCTGTTGTATGAGAAATTTCTGTTTTAGCTTCAATGTTGTCATCACTTAAACTTTCAAATATAATTTGATCGTTATGGAAAGTAATTTTCATATCATTTGAAATCGTAGTGATTTGTTTAATTGAATCAATCATGAGTGCTTTAGGAAGAAGTAAGTTAGTAGCAATCTCTTTTGGAACAATACGTGTGTAGTCAGGAAATTTACCATTAATAAGTTTTGTATAAAAACTGTATTGGTCTGACTTAATAATAAGATGGGTATTGTCATAAGAGATTTGAATGTTTTCAAAAAAGAGTTTTTGAATTTCAATAATTGCTTTTTTAGGAATGATTAAAGAGAGCTCTTCTGCATTAGGATTATCGATGTTAACAATAGCTAAACGTCGTGTATCTGTTGAGACAAAATTAATATTGTTACTGCGGATATCAATAAGGGCACCATTAAGTTCAAATTTTGGATTGTTTGTATCAGTAGAAGGTGTAATTTTTTTAAGTGATTCAATTAAAAGTTGTGAATTAATTTGAATTTGTGGTTTTCCTTCACTTGTAGGAAAAGCTGGAAATTCGATACTATCAAAAGTTGGTAATTTGAAGTTAGAGTGAGATTGTGAAATATGTAACATATCTCTTGTAGTTTCAAGTTCAACATCACCCTCTTTTAAAATTCGAATGATATCTAATAGTTTTTTACCATTAGCAGTTACTTTTCCTGTTTGGATAATAGTACTCTGATCCGTATCAATTTCTAAACCAATTTCATAATCAGTTGCTTTGATAACAAGACGATTTTGCATGGTTTCAAAAAATATGTGAGATGTAATTTGTGAAGTATCTTTTTTTTCTAAAAAAGGTTGCATGTGAACTAGAACATTTTCTAGTACTGATTTTGCAATAGTGATCTTCATTTTGAAATTCCTATATAATTATATAATTTTAGTAATAGATAGTAGTTCGCTGTGATTATGTGAAAACACGGCTTCTATCTGCGCTATGGGCATTATAGCGATGTGAATAACCTATAGAGGGTTTGTCACATTTATTCACCTAAGAGATTATATCTTTTTTTTGGCCTGGATGAAAGGGGCTACTATATAATCTCTTTTTTAAGCAGCTTTTTTATGCTTTAGAAGCTGTGATTTTATTGCGTAATTCTTCAATTTTCAGACGAAAATCTTCATCATTTTTTAATAACTCATTAATTTTTTTCATAGTATGAGATACGGCGGTATGATCTTTCATTCCAAAGTACTTAGCAAGTTGCGGCATTGACATTGGTGTGAGCTCTCTGGCAAGATAAATAGCAATACGTCGCGAGTAGACAATGTTACGTGAACGGCTTTTAGAGCGGATTTCACTGGGTTTAACATTAAGCTCTTTAGAGGTGGTTTCCATAATGACTTCGATAGTAATATTGTCACGTTTTTCTTGAAGTTGCTCTTTTAAAACATTTTGAGCAAAATCAAGGGAAATATCAACATGCATTAGTTGAGCATAAGCATGTAATTTAGAGAGTATACCCTCTATTTCACGAGCATTGTTATCAATAATAGTGGCAATATAATTGATAACTTCATTAGATAATTGGACACGGTTAATTTCACATTTTTTATTGATGATGGCGATTTTGGTTTCAAGTTCCGGAGGTTGAATATCTGCTACTAAACCCCACTCAAAACGTGATTTAAGTCGCTCTTCAAGACCCGCAATTTGTTTAGGATGTTTATCTGCGGTCATAATTATCTGCTTGTTTTCATTACGTAGCGATTCAAAGGTGTGGAAAAACTCTTCTTGGGTTTGAATTTTGTTACTTAAAAACTGGACATCATCAATAAGTAAGACATCACATTTACGGTATTTATCTTTAAACCGATCCATAGTTTGGTTACGCATATGACGAGTAAAGTCATTTAAAAACTGCTCTACAGAGGTATAAATAACGCTTTTCCCTTGGTTTTGAAACACATTACCAACAGCTTGCATAAGGTGAGTTTTACCCAGTCCAACCCCACCATAGATGAAAAGAGGATTATAAACTTCACCGGGTTTTTCACTCACACTTTTAGCTGCTACAAAGGCAAACTGGTTTGAGCTTCCAACTACAAAGTTATCAAAGGTGTGTGAAGGATTTAACAGGGAGTGTTGGGGTTTTTCAACAACAGGAGCAACAACACTTGGTGTAGGTGTTGTTGCTTTACCTTTGACAGCAATTTTAATGGTGACCTTATTCCCTGATTTGATTTCAAAAAGATGGGCTATTTTCTGAGAAAATTTTGCTTTAATCCAGTTGGCAATAAGAGGATTGGGTGCATAAAAAAGCGCATAGTCACTTCGAGAGTGTTCGGTAGAAAAACTAAGTTGTTTAATATAACGTTTGTATTCATTATCGCTAATCTCATCTTTTAAGGTTAAAAGAATGCTTTGACCAATGTTCATTAATGCCCTTTTTTAAATCATAATTTACATTTTACTTGTTCACATCACATGTGAATAAGATAGTTTTTATTATGTGAATAATATCAAATTGTTCCTAATTATAGGGTTTAATACCTGTGAATAGTTTTTATTCACATTGTGAATAACTCTAAAATAGCAAATAATATTTTCTCTCTGCCCTTAAAAAATGTTGTGATACAATCCTCTTATGAACCCCGATAAAAAAATAGATTTTATAAGAGAAACAATAATATTACAAGATGATTATGAGGGAAAAGTAGGTGCAGGTATTACTTATAAACGTGTTAAAAATTCAAAAAATGCAGTTTTATACATTCATGGCTATATGGACTATTTTTTTCAAGAGCATTTGGCTACTTTTTTTCTTAACAAAAGCGTTAGTTTTTATGCCATAACATTACGAAAATATGGTGTATGTTTAGAATCACATCAGCATGCAAATTTTTTTAAAGAAATTGATGAGTATGATGAAGAAATTACCTTTGCACTAGAAAAAATTTCTAAAGAGGGTCACAACACAATTATAGTCAATGGCCACTCTACGGGAGGGCTGATAGCAACACATTATGCACTTTATGGTGAAAAAAGAGATTTAATATCAGGGATGATACTTAACAGCCCTTTTTTTGCGCTAAACATACCAAAACCCCTTGCTTTAGTTTTACCGCTTATTACCCCTTTTGGACATCTCTTCCCTTACTTTAAATTAGCACAACTTCCTTCACTCTACACACAGAGCTTACATAAAGATTACAAAGGGCGATGGAATTTTAACTTGACTTTTAAACCTGTTCCCTCTTTCCCTACCTATTTAGCTTGGGTACGAGGTGTTTCTGAAGCACAAAAGCGTATTCAAAAAGAGCAAATAATAGCGATACCGGTTATAGTGTTTCATGCTAAGAGCTCTTACTTTAAAAGTTATTTTACAAAAGAGGTTTTTTCTCAAGATGCAGTACTTAATGTCAAGGACATTGATAAGTATGCACGCCAAATTTTTCCAGAGGGTGAGGTTGTGGCTATTGATAATGCTATGCATGATATTGTTTTGTCTTCTGATGACGTGATAGCAGACTATTTTGAGCATATAACAAAGTGGTTAACTAAAAATGTTAAATTTTGATACCAACAAGTAGAGCTGTGATAAAATACTGCTTATGAATATATTAGGAATTGATCCCGGAACCCGTAATATGGGCTACGCCATTATCAAACAAGTAGGCTCTAAAATCTCTTTAGTGGAGGCGGGTCTTATAAAGATGAAAGCAGAAGACTTACAGTATCAAATTCCTCAAATGGCTGAGGGTTTGGAGCAGATATTTCAAAACCATAAGATAGATGAAGTGGCAGTAGAGAGTATGTTCTTTGCACATAACCCTAAAACGGTAATTAAACTAGCTCAATTTCGTGGTGCTATTATGTTGAAAATCCTTCAAGAGTTTGGAGAATTCGCGGAGTACACGCCACTTCAGATTAAAAAAGCAGTAACCGGTAAAGCAAAAGCAGCAAAAGAGCAGGTTGCTTTTATGGTGCAACGCCTTTTAGGAATTAAAAAAGAGATTAGACCTCTTGATATTTCAGATGCTATGGCAATTGCTATTACCCATGCCCAACGTGTTAAATTAGAAGGAAAATAATGAAAAAATTAGTGTTACTTTCGCT
>Ga0256826_1001010_pt1 | contig 17493 bp, 14 predicted proteins | sample CV79metaG_FD_185975 | JGI IMG/M metagenome (GOLD analysis project Ga0256826, IMG submission 185975) | Hydrothermal vent microbial communities from East Pacific Rise, Pacific Ocean - CV79 | ecosystem: Environmental > Aquatic > Marine > Hydrothermal vents | place: Pacific Ocean: East Pacific Rise...
AATTGGAAGCATCACTTTAGAAGAAGCTTTAGAATTATTTAAATTACCTCGAGACTTAGGTCTCTACGAAGATAAAAAAGTAGTCGCTGCAATTGGTCGTTTTGGACCATACATTCGTCATGACGGGAAATTTGCATCTCTTAAAAAAGATGTAGATGATGTAATGACTATCGAATTGGATAGAGCCATTGAATTAATAGAAGAAAAACGTAAAGCTGATCGTGAGAAATTTATTAAATCTTTCGATGAAGAAGGTATAGAAGTTCTTAATGGACGCTGGGGGCCTTACATTAAATTTAAGAAAAAGAACTTTAAAATTCCTAAAGATGTTGAGGCTTCAAAATTGAGCTTAGAAGAATGTCAAGAACTAATAAAGAATCCTTATTCGGCTAAACGTAAAGCTAAAAAGAAGAAAAAATAGAATTTTAAACCTTAAAAATAGTTTAAAAAATACCTTCAAATAATTACTTGATGTTGTTTAGGTACTTATCTATTTTATAGAAAAGTACTTCTTTTTTAATTGGTTTCGTAATAAAATCGTTACAACCAGCTTTCATTGCTCTATTTTTTTCATCGGCCATTGCATAAGCTGTTTGAGCTATAATGTATAAATCAGGATATTCTTCTCTAATTTTTGCAGCCGCCGTATAGCCATCCATTTCTGGCATTTTAAGGTCTAAAAGAATAAAATCTGGTTGCTGCTTTTTTAGAGCTGTCATTAGCTCTACCCCATTTTTATACCAATTTATTTTAATCTGAGTTTCTTTTAAATAAGCTTCGAGCAAGAAAAAATTCGATTCTTCGTCCTCAGCAATAAAAACTGTATAATTTTTCCATTCGTAATTATTTTTCTGAATAGGCTTAATATACTGTTTCTGATTACTGATATATTGTTTTTTATTGGTTGGAAGTACAACCATAAACTCTGTTCCTCTATTTTTCTGAGAATCGACCAATATATCCCCTCCTAAAAGATTAGAAAGGTGTTTGGATATAGCAAGACCTAATCCAGCTCCTCTAAAGGGTCTTATTGGGCTTTCATCGGCTTGTCTAAAGCGATCGAAAATAATCTCTTGTTTATCTTTTGGAATTCCTATTCCAGAATCTTTAACATGAAATACTATTTGTTGTTCTTTTATTTCGAACCAAATATCAATCGTTCCTTCTATCGTAAATTTTGTGGAATTATTTATTAGATTATTTAAAATTTGCTTTATACGACTTCTGTCCGATTTTATATAAACAGGCTCTTGACTGTTTATAAAAGACATTTTTATTTGTTTCTGATTGGTGTCGAATAAATTTAAATATTCAACTTCTAATTCTTCTATAATATCATTAACCAAGAAGTCTTCTTGTAGAACCTCTAATTGATTGGATTCTATTTTCGAAATATCAATTATATCATCGATAAGTTTTACCAAAATTTCACCAGAACTTTGCATTAAATCCGAATATTTCGATTTTAATTCGGGGGTTAAATCATCGTTTAAAATTAAATTACTAAATCCTAAGATGGAATTCATAGGTGTTCTTATCTCATGCGACATGTTCGATAGAAATATTGATTTCAAGCGATCCGACTCTATAGCCTCTTTTTTCGATTGTATCAATTGTTTTTCATAATCAATTCTATCTAAGATAATTCCCGCCTGAGAAACGAAAATTTCTATAAATTCGTTCTCCTCTAAGAAATTAACATTAGGAGTCAGTATTGCAATTCCTCCCAATACATTATTATTAACAATAATCTTTGTGGTGTATATTTTTTTTATCTGTAATACTTTCTTTAAAATATTAAATTTTATTCTTGATAAATTAGTTTTTAGATTATTATCATCTAATACTTTCTCAATATCAACAAACAAGCGGTTTTCTGGCAATGGATAATGAACGACATCCATTTCAAATTTATTAATATCAATTTTTAAAATTTCAGATATTTTTTCAATCCTTGAACCTAAAATATGATTTAATTTTAATTTATTCTTTTCTGGTAAATAATCTCCTATAATAATAATCGATTTAGGACTAAAAGCCTGAAGCGTTTGAGCTATATACCTAAACATAGAATCTTTTTCTTTGTAATGGTTAAGCTGAAAAACCGATAAGGCTAATAATTCTTTTTGCTTTCTATTTTTTATTTCTTTTAATTCTTTTTGTCGAGATAAGGTAATATCTTGAAAAATACTTTGAATATATTTCTTTCCTGAAATCGTAATTTCTATAGATGAAATTTTGATATCCCTCTTCTCTCCTTCTGCTTTACTAAGAACCGTGTTATAATCAATTTCTTTCTTTTCGTGAGTTTGAATCAATTGAATATAATTTCTGAAACTTAATTCTCCTGTATCGTGAATAAAAAAGAAAATATTTCTATCACTTAAGGCTTCTTTTTTTATACCAAATAAAACATTTGCCTTAGGGTTAGACATAAAGATATCACCTGTTTCGGGACTGAAAATAACTGTTGGAAATGGCGAAGAATTAAATAAATTCTTAAAACGTTCTTCTGATTCCTGCTGCTTTGATATATCAATAATAATTCCCCTTACAGCAATAGGATGGTTTTTCTTTTTTACTAAAGTCGTACTTAAAATAACGGGAAATAATTCTCCATTTTTCTTTTGTGCTAAATATGATCTTTTTTCAAAAGGTTCTTCATTAATTAATTTTGTCAGATTCGCTTTAACAATTTGATATTCTTTAGGAAAAAAAACATCTATCTCAAAAGCTTCTTTAAACTCATCGTCGGTATATCCTAAATAATTTAACCCTGCTTGATTAACAAAGATAATCCGACCATCCAAAGTCATCTCAAAAACAATTTCGGGCAAGGCATCTAAAAATTCCTTGTATAATGAAGTATCTTCTGTAAAGTTCAGCTCTCTTAATCTCTGATTTTCTTCTTCTAAAATTTTAATATTATTAAGTAGCTTTTTTTCTTGGTCAAAATTGAACATGGTTATTTTTAGGTTTTTTTTGATTTCTTTATGAAAATAAGGAGTCTACAAATTCTTTTTTATTAAATATCTGTAAATCTTCCATTTGCTCACCTATACCAATATATTTTACAGGAATTTTAAACTGATCGGAAATTCCTATAACAACACCACCTTTAGCTGTTCCGTCTAATTTAGTTAATGCTAACGAACTCACTTCGGTTGCCTTTGTAAACTGTTTGGCTTGTTCGAAAGCATTCTGACCTGTAGAACCATCCAATACCAATAACACCTCGTGAGGAGCTTCTGGTATTAATTTTTTCATGACATTCTTTATTTTGGTCAATTCGTTCATTAAATTAATTTTATTGTGCAAACGCCCTGCAGTATCTATAATTACAATATCAGCCTTATTTGCAATAGCCGATTTTAAAGTATCGTAAGCTACCGAAGCTGGATCTGAACCCATTTTCTGTTTTACAATAGGAACATCTACCCGTTCCGACCAAACAACTAATTGGTCTATAGCTGCTGCTCTAAAAGTATCTGCAGCTCCCAAATACACTTTTTTTCCTAAAGTTTTAAACTGATACGCAAGTTTACCAATAGTGGTTGTCTTTCCTACACCATTTACTCCAACAACCATAATTACATAAGGATAATCTCCTCCATCAAAATCGATTCTAATATCAGAAGAATGATTTTCTTCTAATAGATTTTCTATTTCTTCTTTCAGAATACGATTCAACTCCGATGTTCCTAAATATTTATCTTTAGAAACTCTTTTTTCTATGCGTTCAATTATTTTTAAAGTTGTATCAACTCCAACATCTGAGGTTATTAGTATTTCTTCAAGATTATCAAGAACTTCATCATCAACCTTCGATTTTCCAGCTATTGCTCTCGAAATTTTACTAAAAACAGATGTTTTTGTTTTTGTTAATCCTTTATCTAAGTGGTCCTTTTTCTCTTTTGAAAATATTCCAAAAATACCCATGTTTAGTTATTTTAGTTAATCTTACAAATTTATTAAAAATCAATTATTTACAAAATAAAAAAGCCCTCTAAATAATAGAGAGCTCTTTAATATTTTCTTAGTAAAAAATTATTTCTTAAAATAGTCTTTTACAGTATCATTATGAATCATTTCTTCTTTAAATGAATAAGCTCCAGTTTTAGGAGATTTTACCATTTTTATTACCTTAGAGAATTCTCTACCACTTCCTGTTTGTAAGGATGCTACTGCTTTCTTAGCCATAACTTATATTATTTTATTTCTCTGTGAAGAGTTACTTTTTTTAATATTGAATTATACTTTCTAATTTCTAAACGATCAGGTGTATTTTTCTTATTCTTAGTAGTAATATACCTTGATGTTCCAGGCATTCCACTTTCTTTGTGTTCTGTGCACTCAAGTATTACTTGCACTCTATTTCCTTTCTTTGCCATTTTTTATCAAGTTTTATTTTGATTAGTAACTTGTTAAAAAGCCTTTTGCTTTAGCATCTTCCAATGCTGCTACCAGACCTTTTTTATTAATTAAACGAATTCCTGCTGCTGAGACCTTGATTTTAACCCAACGATTCTCCTCAGGAATATAAAATTTCTTTGTGAACAAATTTGGTTCGAAAACCCGTTTTGTTGTAGCTTTTGAGTGAGAAACATTATTCCCAACCATTACTTTCTTCCCTGTTATTTGACAAACTTTTGACATTATCTTAATGCTTTTCTATTATCCTTAAAAAACGAAGTGCAAAGTAAACAAAAATATTCATTACTACCAAAGAGTTTCATTATATTTTATTTAAGATAAATAACCTTAGCATATTTAGGGCTGAAAGGCTTGCTCTTGTTATATTTCGTCCTCGATGTTCCCCAAATAAAAAAAGTTTACTAATCACTTTATCTTCGGAAGCGATTGCAATCCAAGTCGTCCCTACTGGCTTTTCGTCGCTACCTCCTCCTGGACCAGCAATTCCCGATACGGCAATCGAATAAGTTGTTTTCAACTTTTCCCGAACAGATTGTGCCATTTTTTCTACTACTTCTTGACTTACTGCTCCTTGATTTTCTAAAATCAAATTAGAAACATTTAACTGTTCGTTTTTAAGTTGATTACTATAAGTTATAACAGACCCATTATAATAAGCTGAGCTTCCTGCTACAGAAGTTATTAAAGCGGCTATAGCACCTCCTGTACAGCTTTCTGCTGTCGATAAACTTTTGTTCCGTTCTTTTAAAAGCTGACCAATTACGGTTTCTAATTCTATATCATCGTAACCAAAAATATGATTAGGAATGATTTGATGTAATTTGTTTACTTCTTGATCTATGAGTTGTTTTAATTTCTTTTCCTCATTGCCTTTTCCAGTAAGCCTTAGACGAACAATTCCTGGTCTTGGTAAATAAGCCAATTTTATATTCTTTGGTAAGTTATCTTCCCATTTTTTTATTTTAGCGGCTAACATTGACTCAGGCAAACCTTGTGTCATTACCGTTTTATATACTATTGCAGGTAAATTAAATTGTTTAATAATTCGAGGTAATGCTTCTAATTCCATTATTCCCTTCATTTCGAACGGAACTCCTGGTAATGATATTACATGTTGATTTTCCTTTTCGAACCACATCCCTGCAGCAGTTCCACTCTTATTTTCAAGAATTATAGCATCTTTAGGCAATAAGGCTTGTTCTTTGTTTAAGTCATTGACTATAACCCCTCTACCTACCAATAGTGTTTTAATATGTTCGTACACTTTGGTGTCAAATATTAATTCTGTATCAAAATAATTCACCAATGTTTTTTTGGTTAAATCATCGTTGGTAGGTCCTAATCCTCCTGTAATAATTATTAAATCTGCTGAGGATTGTTTTATGGATTGAACAATATCTTCTTCATTATCGGATATTGATTTCATTTGAGAAACTTCTATCCCTATTTCTATCAGTTTTTTTGCAATCCAAACGGAATTGGTATCAATTATTTGTCCAATAAGAATTTCGTCGCCTATAGATATTAATTCTGCTTTCATATCCTATTATTTACATTCATTCCTTTAATTTTGAATCGACTTTATCTGTTTTTCTAATTCAAGTCTTTCTTTATCCATATTAAGCTCTCGGTAACAAGTCAGAAGCATCGATAAAACATATTTATTTTCTGGTTCTTGTTGTTTTACAAGCTTCAAATAAACTAAGGTTTGCTTTAAATACTGATTAATTAATGTTATATCAGATGAGCTTTTTTTATTTTTCTTCAATAAGTCAACAGCCTGATTATATATGTTAGCTGCTAAATTAAAATTAGCATCAATATTATTTGCATTAAGATTTAAGCTTTTTTTGTATTGAAGATTAGCCTTTTCTATTTCGCCCTTTTCTTGAAGAATACTACCTTTTAGATAGTATAATTTATCATTCTGACTATCATATCTTTCCAATAAATCTATATAAACTAAGGCTGAGTCCGTTTTGTTTTTTTCAAGATAATACCCTATTATTTCGTAATAAAATAGAGATATTTCTTGATGCTTTTCATTGGTCTGTTTTAAAATCTTAAAATATTCTTCCTCTTGTCCATTTTGTTTATACGCCTTTGCCAAAGCAATAACAGAATTCCAATCTGTGGGATTATATCGGGTAATTAAAGTGTAATAAAATATAGCTTTTTCTGTGTCTTTTAGTTGGTCAGCCGTAATTGCAGCATTGTACCATTGCATAGTGTCCATTCGCTGGATAAAATCCAAATTATAAATGTTTATCGCTCGTTCGAAAATTTGTAATGCCGATGAATACCTTTTCTCGTTAAACTGTTCCATTCCTGTATAAGAATACTGCTTTGCGACAAATTCTAAGTTTTCTGCTATTATGGACTTAAGCTGATTCTCTTTATCATATTCCAAAGCTTTTAAATAAAAATAATATGCTGAATCCAAAATCGCTTGTTTTTCTCTACTTTCAGTAGAAATTTCTATCTGATCTTGAATAATCATTCCCTTATAAAGAAAAAGTTTAGGGTTATGATTTTTATTTAACAATGCCTTGTCGATAAGAGGAAGAGCTTCTTTTGTTCTATTTTCCGACATTAGAGATTCAATCGTTTTTATTTGATGCTGAGCAAATCCTCCAATTGAAATAAGAATTAAGAATAGTATTGTTTTTTGTTTTATCATCGTTTTAATATAAAAAAGGGAAGCTTTAGCTTCCCTTCCTTTGTTTATCTAAATCTTTTATTAGTATTTTTCTAAAAGAAAGCAAGGTTTATTTTCCTTCCATTTCTTTTTTCATAGCCTCACTTTTCTCTAATTCTCCTGTTCTATAGTATATTAGTTTTAGCGATTGCATTGTTGGCATATCCTTAGGATTTATTTCGTGAGCTTTTTCTAAATACGGAAGAGCTTGTTTGAAGAAAACATCTGCTTCCGCTTTTACAGCCTTATATTTCTTAAAATCATCAGGATCAACATTGTTAGCTTCTTCAATTTTAGCAGCTGCTTTGTTATAATAAATTGCACCCATATTATAATAAGCATCGAAATGATTAGGATCTATCTCTACAGTTTTCTTATAAGCTTCCAAAGCTTTGTCTTTATCTTGTAACAAAGAGTCTGTATCATAAATACTTCCTCTTGCATAATACAAACTTGCATTAGTTGGAGAAGCAGCAATCCCTTTGTCTAAGTATTCTAAAGCTTCTTTTTGCATTCCTTTAGCAAGATAAAAGTTAATCATTTCAACGACCAAATTACTACTTGAATTAGGATATTTTTCGATGCCTTTACTGATTGTTTTTACATATTTTGCAGTATCATTTTTAATTAAATACTGTTTAGCAAGAAAATAGTAATTATTTGCTTTATCAACTTCTTTTTTACCATACCCCAATTTAGCCAAGACTTTATAATAGTCAATTGCTTTATCAGTATCTTTAGCTTTCACAGCAGCCAATGCACAAAAATATACTGCTTGAGTATCTATTTTACCTGTCATTTGTGCTGTAAACAAAGAATGTTCAAAAAGTTCTAAGGCCGATTTGTAATTTTTATTTTCTTGGTATTCTTTTAATCCTTTATTAATTAAAACATTAGACAAACCTGAGAATCCATTTATTACATCCATCAAAATCATTTGATCGACATACTTTGTTTCTCTATTGTTTACAGCTTTCGAGAATTTAATCATATCCATTTGATTATTCTCAATATCAAGTGTCCAAAACGATTTATCCTTAAAATTATACAATAAAGCATTTTTGTAACCCTTATACGATTTTAATTCTGGATTAGGATCAAGATTCATATATGCCTTATCTTTAGAGGTTGAAATACCATAATAAATCTGTCCATAATATAACCAAGCTTTAGCATCTGTTGCTGTTTTTTGATGGACAACACACTTGTCTATCGCTTCTTTTGCTAAATCATATTCCTTGTCCTTCAAATAATTAAAAGCTGTTACTCTCTTATTTGTTTGTGCAAAACTTAAACTTATTAAGCCTATTAAGCCCACTAAAACTATTATTCTTCTCATTTTTTCTAATTTTTATTCTTTAATTCTGAAATTAATCAATATTAATGCCAAAAGTTATTCCTGTGTATTTTCATCTACGATAGTATCAGAAGTATTTTCTTCCGATATATCAGTTGAAACATTATTCTCATCAGAGCCTTCCGAATCTAATTCTTTTTCCTCTTCGGAAGCAGGAACTTTTGCAACTGCGGCTATTTTATCACCTTCTTTAATGTTAATCAATTTAACACCTTGAGTTGCTCTTCCCATTACACGAAGTGTTTCAACAGCTAAACGAATGGTAATACCAGACTCATTAATAATCATTAAATCATCATCATCGGTTACATTCTTGAAAGCTATTAGATGTCCTGTTTTTTCTGTAATATTAATTGTTTTAACACCTTTTCCTCCTCTATTTGTAATTCGGTAATCTTCGATACTTGAGCGTTTTCCGTATCCTTTTTCAGAAACAACTAATATATTTTCATTTTCTGAAGCAACGCAAATCATACCAATTACTTCGTCTTTCTCATCGATTCGAATAGCTCTTACACCAGCCGCAGTTCTTCCTATTGGTCGAACAATATTCTCTGGGAAGCGAACTGCTTTACCATTCTTAGCCGCAAACATAATATCATTACTTCCATCAGTCAACTTTGCTTCTAACAAGGTATCACCCTCTTTAATCGTAATTGCATTTACACCATTTTGTCTTGGACGAGAATAAGCCTCTAAGCTTGTTTTCTTAATGATTCCTCGCTTTGTTCCAAGTACAATAAAATTGTTATTGATATATTCTTTATCGTCTAATTTTCCTGTTAGATTAATAAATGCTTTAACATTATCGTCTGGCTCTATTCTTAGAATATTTTGTAAAGCTCGTCCTTTCGAAATTCTCGAACCTTCTGGTATTTGATAAACTGGCAACCAAAATGCTTTTCCTTTTTCTGTAAACAACAACATTGTATTATGCATTGTTGCTGTAAAGATATACTCTATAAAATCTTCATCTCTTGTTGCACTTCCTTTAAAGCCTTTTCCTCCTCTATTCTGTGTTCTAAAATCACTTAATGGTGTTCTTTTCATATATCCCAAACGAGATATTGTAATTACCATATCTTCATCAGCATAAAAATCTTCAGGATTAAATTCCTCTGCATCAGGGATTAACTCTGTTCTTCTTTCGTCGCCAAACTTATCACGAACCTCATCTAACTCCTCTTTAATCAAGTCCATTCGCATTTGTTTATTGGACAATAATTCTTTCAATTCAGCAATTAACTTTTGAAGTTCGTCATATTCTGCTCTTAATTTTTCTTGTTGTAAGCCTGTCAACTGTCCTAAACGCATATCGACAATAGCTTGTGCCTGTGTTTCTGATAACTCAAAACGTTCTATTAATCGCTCTTTAGCTTCAGTAAGACTTTTCGAGGTCTTAATTAACTGAACAACTTCGTCTATGTTGTCACTGGCAATAATTAAACCTTCCAAAATATGAGCTCGTTTCTCAGCCTTGTCTAATTCAAATTTAGTTCTTCTGACAACTACATCGTGTCTATGCTCAACAAAATAATGAATCATTTGCTTTAGATTCAACATTCGTGGACGTCCATTTACCAATGCAATATTATTAACACTAAAAGAGGTTTGTAATTGCGTATATTTAAACAATTTGTTTAAGGTTACATTTGCCATTGCATCGCGTTTAACATCGTAAACAATACGCATTCCTTCCCTATCAGACTCATCGTTAACATTCGATAAACCGTCAATCTTTTTTTCGTTAATTAACTCTGCTGTTTTCCTTATCAATTCAGCCTTATTAACCTGATAAGGTATTTCTGTTACTATTATTTTCTCTCGACCTGTGTCCGTAATTTCTATGCTGGTTTTCGCTCGCATCATAACACGACCTCTTCCTGTTTCGAAAGCTTCTTTCACACCTGCATATCCATAAATAATTCCCCCTGTAGGGAAATCTGGTGCAGTCACAATTTGAATTAGCTCGTCCATAGAAATATCTTCGTTATCGATATAAGCAATACAAGCATTAACAACCTCAGTTAGATTATGAGGAGCTATATTTGTAGCCATACCAACAGCAATTCCAGATGCACCATTCACCAATAAATTAGGAATTCTTGTAGGCAATACTGTAGGCTCTTCAATCGTATCATCAAAATTGAATTGTAAGTCAACTGTATTTTTATCTAAATCGGATAAAAGAACTTCTGCAGTTTTCCTTAATCGAGCTTCTGTATAACGCATTGCAGCCGCATTATCTCCATCTACTGAACCAAAGTTACCCTGTCCATCGACAAGTGGATAGCGTAAAGACCAAGGCTGTGCCATACGTACCATTGCTTCGTAAACCGATGAATCACCGTGAGGATGATACTTTCCTAATACCTCTCCAACTATTCTGGCCGATTTCTTAAAAGGTTTATTGGACGATATACCCAATTCACTCATTCCAAATAGTACACGTCTGTGCACTGGTTTTAATCCATCTCTAACGTCAGGCAATGCTCTTGAAACAATTACAGACATCGAATAGTCGATGTATGCTGACTTCATTGCTTCCTCTATATCGAGTTTAACGATTCTATCTTCTCCGTTCATTTAATCTTATTTTTCTGAATATCAATTAATTATAGATACTACTAATACAAGACGCTAAGGTAAATATTCATAGGGTTTCAGCAGTCATTTATAATAGTAAATTATTAACAAAAAACTGTTTATAAAAACAATCCCAATCCTAAAGAATATCAAGTTAAAACTTTAGACTTGTAAGAAACAACTTTTAAATTAAAAAAGATTTAAAGCAACACTAAGCAAAAATCTACAAAGATTTCTTTCGATTAAAATAACAAATCGTTACTTAAGTTAAAAAAAAGTAAGTATTTTTGTTACAAACTGAACGATTTTAATAATAAACAGAAATATGCAAGCAGAATTTTCATCATCTATAAAAGATGTCCTTAAATATAGCAAAGAAGAGGCTATTAGATTAAATTCTAAATTGGTTGAAATAGAACATATTTTCCTTGGCCTTTTGAGGTTAGGAAAAGGGTCTGCCCACGATTATTTATTGAAAAATTTTGTTGATTTAGAGCAGCTCAAAAAAGATATTGAAACTAAAATATTTTCTCGTACTGAAATCAACCTTATCGATGAAGATATTCATCTCTCTAAACAAGCTGAGCGTATGTTGAGAATTGTAAATTTAGAGGCTCTCTCGTTTGGGGTTAAGGTTACGGATACAAAACATCTTCTTTTAGCAATCTTAAAGGAGCCTAATAATATCGTTACTAATTTTTTAGCAGAACAAGACATTGTTTATCAAAAAGTTCGTGATGAAATAATGAACACCCCAAGCTCCAAAGGTGAATTATTCTCAGATAAAGGAGAGGATGAAAACACTCCCAATAGACCCAATACGCCTCAAACGCCTCCTCAGAAAGAAAATACAGATACACCTGTTTTAGATAATTTTGGAATTGACTTAACCGAAGCGGCAAGCGAAAATCGTTTAGACCCTATTGTTGGCCGAGAAAATGAAATAGAACGAATTTCTCAAATTCTAAGTCGTCGAAAGAAAAACAACCCTATTTTAATTGGAGAACCTGGTGTTGGAAAATCAGCTATAGCCGAAGGATTAGCGATAAGAATTGTCAAAAGGAAAGTGTCTCGAATTTTATTTAACAAGCGAGTTGTTACCTTAGATATGGCTTCTGTAGTTGCAGGAACAAAATATAGAGGACAATTCGAAGAGCGAATGAAGGCAATTTTAAATGAACTTTCAAAAAACAAAGATGTTATTTTATTCATAGACGAAATTCATACTATTGTTGGAGCAGGTGGTGCTGCAGGTTCTATGGATGCTGCAAATATGCTTAAACCCGCCTTAGCCAGAGGTGAAATTCAATGTATTGGAGCCACTACTTTAGACGAATATCGTCAGCATATCGAAAAGGATGGGGCTTTGGAACGACGCTTTCAGAAAGTAATAGTTGAACCAACCAACGAAGAAGAAACGATAGAAATACTAAATAATATTAAAGAACGATACGAAGACCATCATAATGTCAATTATAATGAAGAAGCTATAAAAGCTTGTGTATCCTTAACAACAAGATATATCAGCGATAGACATTTACCAGATAAGGCCATTGACGCCTTAGACGAAAGTGGAGCTCGTGTTCATATTACCAATGTTAATATTCCTAAAAAAATAGTTGCTTTAGAAAAAGAAATTGAAAATATTAAAATTTCTAAATTTAAAGCCGTTAAAAATCAAGACTTTGAAAAAGCAGCCAGTTTGCGAGATACTGAACGACAGCTTCTTAAAGAAATTGAAAATGAAAAAGAACTTTGGGAAAAAGACCTTTTAAAACATCGAGAAACTGTTAATGGTGAAAAAGTAGCAGAAGTTGTTGCTATGATGACAGGTGTTCCTGTTCAACGTGTGGCCGAAGAAGAAAGCAGTCGATTATTAAAAATGAAAGATGAAATTGAAGGTAGCGTCATTGGGCAAAACAAAGCTATTGAAAAAGTTGTTAAAGCTATTCAACGTAATAGAGCTGGTTTAAAGAACCCTAATAGACCTATTGGCTCCTTTGTTTTTCTGGGTCCTACTGGAGTTGGTAAAACTCAGTTAGCAAAAGTATTAACCGAATTTTTGTTTGAAACTGAAGAAAATCTAATTCGAATTGATATGAGTGAATACATGGAAAAGTTTTCTGTTTCTCGCTTAATTGGAGCTCCTCCAGGATATGTTGGTTATGAAGAAGGTGGACAATTAACCGAAAAAGTAAGAAGAAAACCTTACTCTATTGTTTTATTAGATGAAATAGAAAAAGCCCATCCCGATGTTTTTCATATCTTACTTCAAGTCTTAGACGAAGGACGGTTAACCGATAGTTTAGGTCGGAAAATTGATTTTAGAAATACTATCATTATTATGACTTCTAACATTGGAAGTCGACAATTAGAGGAGTATGGAAAAGGTGTCGGGTTTGGCACTAAAGCCAAGAAAGATAGTCTTTCGACACAACAAGATAGTATTATCAAGAAAGCTTTGAATAAAACATTTGCTCCTGAATTTCTAAATCGGATTGACGATGTCATTATGTTTAATAGTTTATCGCGAAAAGATATTCATCAGATTATTGATATTGAATTAAAAGATTTAATAGGACGAGTGAAAAAGTTAGGCTTTACTATTAGCATCTCTCCTGCTGCTAAAGATTTTATTGCAGAAAAAGGTTACGATCCTAAATACGGAGCAAGACCTCTAAAAAGAGCAATACAGAAATATCTCGAAGATGAATTAGCCGAAGCTATTATTAAAGCAGAATTAGCAAATGGAGATAAAATATCGGTAGGATTTTCTAAAGCAAAAAATAAAATAACAATAAAAATCAGTAAAAAATAATAAAAACAACAATATGGCAACAACAGCAGATATTAAAAAAGGATTATGTTTTATATATAACGGAAAACCTTGTTCCGTCGTAGATTTCCAACACGTTAAACCAGGAAAAGGTCCTGCTTTTGTGAGGACAAAACTTAAGAACTTAGAAACAGGAAAAGTGATTGATAATACTTTTACATCGGGGGTTAAATTAGATGTAATCCGTGTAGAGCGAAGAAAATATCAATATTTGTATAAAGACGATATGGGTATGAATTTTATGCATACAGAGACTTTTGAACAACTTCCTTTAGATGAGAAATTAATCGATAACCCTTTATTGTTAAAAGAAGGAATGGAAGTAGAAGTTTTGTTTAATGCTGATGACGAAAGTCCTCTTCAGTTAGATTTACCTCCTTTTGTAGAAATGGAAGTTGTTTATACAGAACCTGGTATTAAAGGCGACACCTCCTCTTCTACCGCACTAAAACCTGCAAAATTAGAAACAGGTATCGAAATTATGGTTCCTTTATTTGTTAACGAAGGCGACCTTTTAAAAGTTGATACCAGAGACGCTTCATACTCCGAGAGAGTAAAGAAATAAATTTATATTTATAAAAAAATCAAAAAACCTCAAAGAAATTCAAAACACTTTGAGGTTTTTCTTTAAATTCTAATCGATGATTTTTGACAGAACTTACAGTTTAGATGAGATATCTCAATTAATTGACGCTAAATATATTAGTAATTCCCAAATAGCGATTAAAGGCATCAATGAGATACATAATGTAAAAAATGGTGATATCACTTTTGTAGATCATCCTAAATATTATGGTAAGGCTTTAAATTCTAAAGCAAGTATTATTATCATCAATAAAGAAGTAGAATGTCCAAAAGGAAAAGCCTTACTTATTTCGAGCGATCCTTTTAGCGACTACAATAAAATTATACAACATTTTAGAAATTTTAAAGCTTCTACAATAGCTATTTCAGAAACTTCTAAAATTGGAGAAAATACAGTGATTCAGCCCAATTCTTTTGTGGGAGAAAATGTAACTATTGGAAAAAATTGTATTATTCATAGTAATGTTTCGATATACGACCATTCTGTAATTGGTGATAACGTTATCATTCATGCCAATAGTGTTATTGGTGCCGATGCTTATTATTTTCAGAAAAAAGATGGCCATTACAGAAAAATGTTATCCTGTGGGCGTGTTATCATCGAAAATGATGTCGAAATAGGAGCTTTATGTTCTATCGATAAAGGGGTTTCTGCAGATACAATTATAGGCTCAGGAACTAAGTTAGATAATCATGTTCAGATAGGACACGATACTGTTATTGGAAAAAATTGCTTACTGGGTTCTCAAGTTGCTATTGCAGGTGTAACAGTCATCGAAGATGATGTACTAATCTGGGCAAAAGTAGCTATCAATAAGGACTTGGTAATTGGTAAAGGTGCAACCATATTAGCAACCTCAAATGTCGATAAATCGCTAAAAGGAGGAATTACATACTTTGGCTCCCCTGCTATCGAAGCTAAAAAAATGTGGCGACAATTAGTTAAACTCAATCAATTTTTACGTTAAAGCATTCACTATACCCCATTATTAGTAAGTTGTGCAATATAAAAAAGACAAAAAATGAAAGGAATAATATTAATAATTTTAACAGCAATATCAATTCAAATATTTGGACAAATTGAAAATGATTATATAGGGTATTATAACTTAACAAACGAAGGAGATAAGCAAATTTATCTTAAAAACGATAGTTTGGCTTATGATTGTTATTTAAAAGCATTTGAAAAAGTGGACTATATTCATTCAAGTAAATTGATAATAGGTGCTAAACTTGCTACAAAACAAAAGGATTATCAGAATGTTTATGAATTTTTAAAAAATGCAATAATTCAGGGAACAAAAACCAAATTTTATAAAAACAAAGAATTTAAAAAGTTTAGAAAAACTGATTTATTTAAAATATTTAAGGATAGTTTAACGTATTTTCAAGCAGAATATAGAAAACACTTAAATAGTGATTATAAGAAACAGATTGATAGTTTATATTACATTGACCAAAGAATTATAAGAAATAATAAGTCTGTAAAAGGAAAATACAATATTAACAAATCAAAATTACCAGAAAAAATATTTGATTTAGATAGTTTGATTTTTGCTGATATTTTAGCATTAATTGAGAAATATGGATTTGCGACTGAAAAAAATGTCGGAAAAGAAAGTTTTAGTAAAATATGGATTTTCTATCATCATAATATTCGACTACCTAAGAATGAAAAATATATTGAATTAGCACAACGGGCTTTGAAAGAAGGTGCATACTTCCCAAATGAATATGCGTGGATGTTTGACCAAAGTAGAATATTAAAAAAAGAAGAGCCTTATTTTTATTTTGGTGTTGCTTTTACAGGTGATTTAAAAGCAGAAAAGAAAGAAACGATTAATAATAGAAGAAAAGAATGGGGAATTAAACCACTTGAAGCACAAAAAACAATCCAACAGAAAAACTCACTATATCAGAAAAACTTATGGTAAAAACACTTGGAACAAAGGCTCCTAAAAAAGAAGAAATAGGAAAATTAACAAATGTTACAACAACAGATTCTGCAATTCACGGAACAGGTTGGTTAGTTTATAGCATTCAAAATAGAATAGTAAAAACATCAGAAGTTACAAGTATTGAAAAACGAATAATAGAAATACAATAAAATGTGGTTAGTTCCATTTTGGAAACAACCACTCAATACAGTGCTATTGGCGACCGTTATATCTTAATCAGTAAAAAGTCTATTTATCCTTTGGTTTACAAACAACTCCTCTATTTGTTTTCCCATCAATTTTATAAACTATTGGATTTTTAAACTGTATATGTCTAATAAATTCATCTTCGTAAATAGCATCCTGTTTATTTAGAAATTCTGTATTGTAAACCCCATCGTTCTGATATGGATTAATTGTAAAATAACCAACTCTAAAAGATGTAAGATTCTGAAAAAAGTGCGTTCCTTGACTTGGATCGATTCTAAAATTATCCAAACCAGATTCCACAATTAACTTAGCCATAGATATTTGTGCCCATTTAACGGGAATTCCCAACCATGGATCGGAAGAGCCCCATCGTCCAGGTCCTATTAGAATATAATTTTTATTCTTTTCGAGCATTTTTCTATTTAACTCATCAATTTTAACAGCAATTTCTCTTGTTTTAGAAGTGTCAAAATTTTCAGGTTTAACATAGATTATATCGAACACACCATCTTCTTGCCCATTGCCTAAGGCCGATTCTGAATATACCAATACCTCTTCTTTATCAATATTATTAATCTCTACCCGTTCCTTATCTTGACTTTCTACTATTGGACGTAATTGTAAGAAACTAAAAACGCGAGGTTCTCCTGGCTCAACATCCAAATGACAAGCAAATTCAATTTCTACGGGCGTATTCATCTCCTTCTGGCAAGTTTTAAGCATAGAGTCGATAATCTTAGCTAAAGGAAAAGTTTCGAACTGTAAAGGTCCCGCAAAAGTTAATATTTTCTTTCCTTCGTAATGATTTCCATGTCTGATTATATTGTTCTGATAATCGTAAGTTGAAGAA
>Ga0256826_1001011_pt1 | contig 17486 bp, 19 predicted proteins | sample CV79metaG_FD_185975 | JGI IMG/M metagenome (GOLD analysis project Ga0256826, IMG submission 185975) | Hydrothermal vent microbial communities from East Pacific Rise, Pacific Ocean - CV79 | ecosystem: Environmental > Aquatic > Marine > Hydrothermal vents | place: Pacific Ocean: East Pacific Rise...
TTTTAGTGTTATGCCCTCGCACATAGAAGAGATGTATGATCCTGATGTTTATGGAAAAAGTTTACCTGCAACTCTTAATATTTCAAAAGATTAGGTTTGAAGAAGAATATCTTTGTTCTACTGTTTTTGAGTGGTTTGGTTGGCTTTGTTAGTGTCACATATCTTGCAATAAAACCTTTTCCCTCAAGGTTTAGTGAACTCTATGACGACCAAATCAAACATCACTACTATGATCGCTACGGAGTTGCACTTAATAGCACCTATGCTAATGAATATAACAGTGTCGATCGTCTCTCTTTACATAAGGTCCCATCCCTTTTTATAAAAGCGCTGCTTCTCTCAGAAGATAGTAACTTTTATGAGCATCATGGGGTAGACTGGATTGCACGTTTTTCTGCACTGTATCAAAATATTAAAGAGATGAAGTGGGTACGTGGAGCGAGTACACTTAGTGAACAAGTTGTGAGAATTATCCATCCTCGTAAGCGTACGCTTTTCTCAAAATGGGTTGAGGGTTTTGAATCTTCTGCTTTAGAAGAACACTATTCAAAATCAGATATATTAGAGTTTTATATCAACCAAGTGCCTTTTGGTGCGCAACGACGTGGTCTTAAACAAGCAGCACACTACTACTTTGGACGTGATGTTGAGACCTTAAATTCAAAAGAGATATTAGCTTTAGTGGTGTTAATTCGCTCTCCTTATTGGTATAACCCTTTTACGCATCAGAGTCGTTTGGATAAAAAAGTATTAAATCTTGCACTACGTCTTAAAAAAAATAATAAAATTAGTAATACGCGTTTACAACAGATACGAGAAACCCCTTTAGTCGTAGGAAAAGAGAAACCACATATTAATGCACAGCACTTTTTACAGTATGTGAGTAAACATCTTAGCACTACAGCTGATAGTAGTATATATACCACGCTAGATGCCTATTATCAGGAATCAATTCAAAAAATACTTGACACGAAATTGGAAGCACTTAAAAGCAGAAATGTTCACAATGGAGCGGTTCTTGTTATTGATCATGAGACTAATGAAGTGCGTTCTTGGGTTGTTGGGTATGCCGGAAAAAAGGATAAAAAATCCAACAGTTATGACCCCATACAAGTATTAAGGCAACCGGGTTCAACGCTGAAACCTTTTTTATATGCTAATGCCTTAGAACGAGGATGGGAAGCCAGTACCTTAATAGAAGATGCCCCTTTACGTGAAGGTGTTGGCATTGGCTCACATACCTATCATAATTATTCAAATCTCTATTATGGGTGGATCAGTGTGAGAGAAGCCTTAGCTAACTCTTTAAATATTCCTGCTATTAAAACCATACAATTTGTAGGTACTGAAAATTTCTTAGATTTTTTAAAACGTTTTGGTGTTAAAAGTTTAGATAAACACCCGAGTTATTATGGCGATGGGATTGCATTGGGTAATTCTGAAGTGACTTTACTTGAACTGACACAAGCATATGCTACTTTAGCACGAATGGGCTCATATAAAGTACTCTCAGTTATTGAAAATAGATATAAGATCCATAGTAATACAAATGTTCTTGATGCCCGAATTGCGAGTTTAATATCAGATATTCTTTCAGACCCTGTTGCTCGTTCTAAAGAGTTTGGGTGGAACTCAATACTTAACTTATCAAACCAAACTGCAGTAAAAACAGGAACTTCTAGTGACTATAGAGATGCCTGGGTCTTTGGATATGATGATAAATATACAATAGGAATATGGGTAGGTAATTTAGATTATGAAAGTATGAAAAAAGTGACAGGTTCCGTAGGACCAGCTCCTATCTTAAAAACAGTTTTTGCACTTTTAAATAAAAAAAGAGAAAGTCGTGCCCTTTATCTAAGCCCCTATCTTAACAAAAAAAGAAGTTGTATCAAAAGTATTGATGCAGACGAGTGTAGTTACCGTGATGAGTATTATCTTTGGGAGACAAATGCAACTCTAGGGCAAAAACAGATACAAGATTTTCATGTTATCGAACCGAGTAAAAACCTTATAATGGCAAAAGATCCTCGTATTCCTGATGCTGTAGAAGTGTATGTCTTTAAAGTAAGTTACATGATAAGATATGAGTATTTTGAGTGGTACCTAAATGATAAGCTTATTGCTACAACAAAAGATCCTGAATTTGACTGGCATATAGAGCGTGGGGATTTTATTTTAAAGGTTAAAGCGTTTCGTAAAGAAGAAATAGCGGTTTCAGAGGCTATTTCTTTTTATGTGCAGTAAGGAGTTTAAGTAGGGTTTCTAGATTCGGACTACTCATTAAAGGTGATGTACATCTTCTGTTTTTTAGTATCATCATAAAGTATTGAAAGAAAAAGTGTATCAGAAAAATCTGTTATCTTTATAATATTATTTTGATCATCAACAACATCAAAAATATATGAAACGGTTCGTATACAGTCAAACATACCATTATCTAGGGGTTTGGGTTCTTCGTCACAACGATGTAGTGTAGTATCCGTTGATTGACCATAAAAGTAGTGTGAAAAAGCGTCTTCATAGACAAAAAGTTGTTGATTTATATTGTTATACGGCATTGCCATAGAAAAACCACCTGAAAATGCTTGAATATGCTCACGAGGGTATTCATAATCATTAAATTTGTCATAAACAGCAGACTCAGTACTAACAATGAGACTGAGAGGTTTTTCTCGAGTGATTAATATGTGAAGTTTAAATGGTGCTGATTTTAGATTGCAGTGAGTGCTTTCACATAATAGGCCATTTTGTTCTACTAAGAGATTTGCATCACTACTTAAAAGCTGTTTTTCGATTGAATCCGCTTGAAGTGTGAAACTTAAAAACAGTAAAAGTAAGTAGATGCATTGTTTTTTTATCGATTTAATCATAGATACTCCCAGTATATTAGCGCTATTCCTTGCATAAGGTAATAATGTATCAAGCATGAAATTTTTTATAACGAAACTTAACATAATTAAAACTAAAAGATAGTTAAAGAGGGCTCCATTTAACATCTTTTGACGATGATATGCAAAAATGTTGCAAATTTATTAGCTCTTAATAAAACTTTTAAATAACTTTGAGTACAATACGCGTCCACTTTACCCTTTTAAACATAAAAAGTTGAATGTTTGTACCTCATTCCAAACGGAAAAAGATACAAGTATTGGTAGCCATATAAGCTTACCTGTGAGGGTAATAGTAGGATATTACAGGAGCTTTCAATGAAAGTACGCGCTTCAGTAAAGAAGATGTGTGATGGTTGTAAAATCGTCAAACGTAAAGGTATTGTTAGAGTAATCTGTAGCAAAAGCCCAAAACATAAACAAAGACAAGGATAAACATGGCACGTATTTCTGGTGTTGATTTACCTAAAAAGAAAAGAGTAGAGTACGGTCTAACGTACATCTACGGGATTGGTCTATTCGCTTCACGTCAAATTCTTGACGCAACGGGTATTGACTATAACAAACGTATTCACGAACTAAGTGAAGCAGATGTTGCTGCTATAACTAAAGAGATTCGCGCTAGCCATATGGTTGAGGGTGATCTTCGTAAGAAAGTTGCAATGGATATTAAAGGTCTTATGGATTTAGGTTCATATAGAGGTCTTCGTCACCGTCGTGGTCTTCCATGTCGTGGTCAGAAAACTAAGACAAATGCGCGTACTCGTAAGGGTAAACGTAAAACTGTCGGCGCAGCAGCGTAAGGGATTAGGGTATGGCAAAAAGAAAAGTTACTCGTAAAAAAGTAGTAAAGAAAAATATTGCACGTGGTATTTGTCACATTGCAGCATCTTTCAATAATACGCTAGTTACTATCACTGATGAGATGGGAAATATGATCGCATGGTCTTCTGCAGGTAGCCTTGGTTTCAAGGGTTCTAAAAAATCTACTCCGTTTGCAGCGCAAGCAGCAGTAGAAGATGCAGTAGCAAAAGCACAAGTACACGGTATCAAACAACTTGGTATTAAAGTACAAGGTCCAGGTTCAGGTCGTGAAACTGCGACTAAAGCGGTAGGCGCAATTGAAGGTATTACAGTAACATTCATGAAAGATGTTACACCATTACCACACAACGGTTGTCGCGCACCAAAACGTCGTAGAGTTTAAGGAGATTACTGATGGCAAGATATAGAGGTCCAGTAGAAAAAATCGAACGTAGATTCGGAGTTAGCCTTAATTTAAAAGGTGAGCGTCGTTTAGCAGGAAAATCAGCTCTAGAAAAACGTCCTTACGGTCCAGGTCAACATGGCCAACGTCGTAAGAAAGTTTCTGAGTATGGTACACAACTAAATGAGAAACAAAAAGCAAAATTCATGTACGGTATTTCTGAAAAGCAATTACGTACATTATTTGCTGAAGCAAAACGTCGTACAGGAAATACAGGTACAAACCTTATTTCATTAATTGAACAACGTCTTGACAATGTACTTTACCGTATGGGTTTCGCAACAACACGTCGTTTTGCACGTCAGCTTGTTAACCACGGTCATATTCTTGTTGATGGTAAACGTGTAGATATTGCATCTTTCCGTGTTAAACCAGGACAAAAAGTAGAAGTACGTGAGAAAAGCAAAACAAATGCACAAATTGTACGTGCAATTGAATTAACTAACCAAACGGGTCTTGCACCATGGGTTGACATTGATGCTGAGAAAGTATTTGGTATCTTTACACGTCTTCCAGAACGTGAAGAAGTTGTTATCCCTGTTGAAGAACGTTTAATCGTTGAGCTTTACTCTAAATAATAAAAAATAAGGCGTTGTGAATGAAAAAAATTAAAACATCTCCACTATTACCTCAAGAGTTTGTTGTTGAGCAAATTAGTGATAATGAAGCAAACATTATCGCTACACCGTTCGAAACTGGATACGCTGTTTCTTTAGCGCACCCACTTCGTCGTTTCTTGCTAAGCAGCTCTGTAGGGTATGCACCGGTTGCTATTAAAATCGAGGGTGCTAAACATGAGTTTGACTCTGTACGTGGTATGCTTGAAGATATTTCTGACTTCATTATCAATCTTAAGGGTGTTCGTTTTAAATTAAAAGACGACGCAAAAGACACTGAAATCACTTACTCGTTTACGGGTCCATGTGAGATTAAAGGTTCTGACCTTAATACTGACGAAGTAGAAATTGTAACTCCGGATGCATTCCTTGCAACCTTGAATGAAGATGCAACGCTAAACTTCTCAATTAAAATCTACCAAGGTATCGGTTACGTGCCAAGTGAAGACATTCGTGATGAACTAGACGAGGGTTATATTGCCCTTGACGCATTTTTCACACCGGTTCGCAAAGCAACATACGCAATCGAAAACGTTATGGTAGAAGATAACCCTAATTTTGAGAAAGTTGTACTAAATATCGTTACAGATGGACAAATTTCACCTGTTGACGCATTTAAAAATGCTTTAGAAGTTATGTACGCACAACTTGCTGTATTTAACTCTGAAATTAGCATTAAAGCTCCTGCGACTATTGAACGTGTTGAAGAGTCACCAGAGCTAAAACAATTAACAAGCCGTATTGATGAATTAGGTTTAAGCGCCCGTTCATTTAACTGTCTTGATCGTTCTAAAATCAAACTTGTTGGCGAAATTGCACTAATGAGTACTAATGATCTTAAAAACGTGAAAAACTTAGGTAAGAAATCGTATGAAGAGATTGTTGATAAACTACGCGAATTTGGTTTCGAAGTAGGACAATCATTTAACGATGACGTTGTTAACGCGCTTAAGAAAAAAATAGAAGCTGAATAAGGAAGTATCATGAGACATCGTCACGGATACCGCAAACTAGGTCGTACAAGCTCACATCGTGCTGCTTTACTTAAGAACCTTAGTATTGCGTTAATTGAACACGGTAAAATCGAAACAACTGTTCCAAAAGCAAAAGAACTTCGTTCATTTGTTGAGAAACTAATCACAGTAGCACGTACTGGAGAGTCTGAAGCTCACCGTACTATTTTCGCTGCATTACAAAGCAAAGACATGACTAAGAAACTTATGAATGAAATTGCTCCTCAGTATAAAGACCGTAAAGGTGGTTATACTCGTATCACTCGTACACGTATTCGTCGTGGTGATGCTACAACTATGGCATTTATCGAACTCGTTTAATTACGACTCTTTTACTGTTATAACTTCAGGCCTACGGGTCTGAAACCCTCTTTTACACTTCTCAAATACTTTTACCTTCATCAGAAAACTTCATTGTTTAACTGTAATTAATCCATAAATATCACAACTAAGTAATATGTTTTTTTTAATAAAATCAATATAAACAAAAATAACCTTTAATAATTAGATACTTAGTATATAATGGAGTTAACATTAAGCAGGAGACGTCATATGATTTATAACTTATTAGGAATGATGGCTATTCTCTTAGCTTTTAGTGCTTGTGGTGACGGTGGTTCAGGAGATGGAGGCAGTAATAAAAAAGATGTTGCGTATAGTAGTAATATAGATGCTTTCAATAGATATGATAGTAGTACTTTTGCTAACTCAACATGTACTCCCTTAGCAATTGAAATCCCTACCGGTATTTTTGCATCACCTACTGGAACGTCAGATGCTCAAGGTACGCAAGATGATCCATTAGATTTAACAACGGCGCTACTCAATAATAACATTGTTAAAGATGGAAAGACTTTATGGCTTATGGAAGGTGTTTATAAGGGTACTTTTACAAGCGAATTAAGAGGTAGTGAAAGTAATCCTATCAAGGTAAAGCCTTATCCTGGAAAATATGTTGTTATTGATACTACCAATGCAGATTCGGGTGCGGGTTTATTGATTAATGGAACGTGGACTCATTATTATGGCATTGAAGTGACAAGTTATGATGGCAATAGAGTCTCAACGATAGATAACTCTTCTAATCCGTCTGATATTACGCTTAATGCGGGGGTGAGTATTATTGGATCAACAAACAAAGTTATCAATTTTGTTTCGCATGACAATGTTAGTGGTATCGATGCTTGGAGCAAACGTCAAGATGGGTTTAGTGGTATTGATACGGAGACCTATGGAAGTATTATTTATAACAATGGCTGGAGTGCACAACCCTCTGATGGATCTTACGGGAGAGGACATGGACATGCTATCTATACTCAAAATTATGACGGGATTAAAAAAATTACCAATAATGTTATCTTTTTTGGTTTTGGAACGGGTATTCATGCTTATCAAACAGGTAAGGTAGAGCAAGCCGGTGTATTACGAGGTTTAGAAAATTTTGACATAGAAGATAATACGTGGTTTTTAACAGGTGCTTCCGATATTCGCAAAGGAATGAAAAAGTATGACTGTCTTGTAGGTGGATATCAACCCGTGAAAAATCTTATTTTGAAAAATAATCAAGGCTATTCAGACATAGGTAGAACAATGTTAGGTTATGCTTCTAATTATAAAGGAGTTCAATTTTATAATGAAGATGCTGTTCTTGAAAATAATTATTTAGTACAAAATCTAAAATTACAAGACAATTGGAATAACGGTGCTATAAGTATCAAAAATACATCAGTTTTTCATGGTATCTCAGGAAATCAAAATTATCTTGATGACTTAAGTGGTAATGATTTTAGTGCTGAACCTACTAGTGGTAAAAAAATATTCTATATTAAAAATGCCTACGATGCTAGACGGGGTCGTATTACTATCTTTAATTTTGATAAAGATGCCAATGTTGCAGTTGATTTATCAAAAATTATGAAAGTTGGCTCAGCTTATCGTATTCACTCAGTATTTGATTTGTATGGTGAACCTATTGTTAGTGGTGTCTATAGCGGAGGAAATGTAAGTATTCCAATGGGAACGGTTTCTCCTCCTCAACCTTATGGGTTAGAAGGTGCCATCAACCCTGATGAAGGTGATGACCCTAAAAAACTTTTTGGTGTCTTTATCGTAACGCATGCAGGCTGTCAATAAGTATAAAGGTGCTCTCTAAGCTTATGCTCTATCTCTTTTAACTGTTGTGAAGATAGCGGATGAAAATTGATTTGGCGAGGGAAAGTATAAGTTAGTTACGGGTTAGTTATGGGTTCGCTTCGCTCTTTTGGGTGAATACATTTTAAAGTATTTGTGAAATACGTGCTTCCCATTTCCCCAGATGCAAAGCATCACACTCTTCCCATTTCCATAAAATGCTATAATTCCAAAAATTAATAAAAAGAGTATTTATGTCAGCCCAATTTGCATTTGGTACTTACCGCATTAGTGATCACGAACCCAGCCATATTCAAGCACTTGTGAGTGCTGTTGAGTCAGGTGTAACACTTATTGATACGTCTACAAACTATATGGATGGTGGAGCAGAACGTGCTATTGCTCAGGCTTTTAATAAGCTTCCTGATGAGGCATTTGCAAATGTTGAAGTCGTCAGTAAGTTTGGTTATATTCAAGGTACTACTATGGCGCGTTTGAAGGCTTCTGATGGTATTGATGATGTTGTTGAGTACTCTGAGACATGTTATCACTGTATTACGCCAGAGTTTTTACAAGATCAATTGAGTGAGTCTTTAGAACGTCTCAATCTCTCTTCACTTTCATGTTACCTTATCCACAATCCAGAATACTTTATGCTTGACGCCATTAATAAAGAGATGGACAAGGCTGAAATGCTAGACTTGATGCTAGAGCGTATCTATAAAGCTTTTGTTGGTCTTGAGCTTGAAGTAGGTCTTGGTCGTATTAAATCATATGGCATTAGTTCGAACAGCTTTGCTAAAAAGAGTGGGGCAGATGATTATCTTCCTTTTGAAGATTTGATGGAGTTAGCTGAGGCTGCTGCTAAAGAAGTTGGACATGATAAACACCACTTTACTACGATACAGTTTCCGCTTAATATACTAGAACAAGAGGGTCTCAAATGTGCACGTTGGGCTAAGAAAAATGGTCTGCGTGTTCTAGTAAATCGTCCTTTAAATGTACAAGATAATAACTTGATGTTCCGTCTTGCTGATTATGATGAACCAGCAGATTACTATCATCATCTCAATGCGCTTTTAGAGATGAGTGATAACACGCCTATGAAAAATATCTTTAATATGTTGACTCAGTTAGATGAAGTGAAACATAAGTTTGGATGGGTAGGTGAGTATCATAGCTTTTTATACGAACAAGTGGTGCCACATCTTCGTGGAAGCTTAAATGAGTTTAAGGATTCTCAGCGTGAGAGTATTCAAGAATCTTTAGAGCTTTTTTTGAGTGAGTATGAAGAGATGGTGCTTTATGAATGTTCACGTTCTACCCGTATACAGCTCAAAGACAGGCTAGAAGGGTGTGAACTTAGCTTACAAAACTGTGCATTTAACTATTTACTAAAACAGACCGATATAGATTACATACTCGTTGGAATGCGAAAAGTTAGCTATGTTAGTGAGGTTATGGGAATTACTTTATAAGCCTCTAAGGGATTTTCCCCTATTTTATGTTTATAAAATATATAAGTCACTTTTATCGGTGACATGATAGGTAATAAATATGATCCCTTTTACAGATGAAGAACTTTTAGGTCCCGTAGCAGATGTTATTGACAAGATCCGTCCCTCACTAGCACTCGATGGTGGCGACATAGCATTTTTAACAGTGCGTAATGGCACGGTGTATGTACAATTAAAAGGTGCATGTATTGGTTGCTCTAGTAGTGGTAATACGCTAAAATACGGTGTAGAACGCCAAGTGAAAATGGATATCCATCCTGAACTTAATGTTATTAATGTTCCTGAAGGTATGGAGAACCAGTTAGACAACTTATAAAAGCAAGGGGAAGTTATGAAAAATATTAGTAAATATAGAACCCTTAAAACTGCAAATGATTACTTCTCAAATGAGGAGTATGACAAAGCATTACGTAGCTATGCGCTTGTACTGCGTGATCACCCTGCCTCAAAATTTGCTTACAACAGTGCTATTTTAAGTGAAATGGCAATGAGTGGTGAAAATGGTGCTTCAGCACTTTTTGATTACTATACTGTTTTACGTGAAGAGAATAAAGAAGAAGCAGATATTATAATTAGCGAAATATTAGACTCAATGGATGGTTCACTTGATACCCTTAGTGATGTGTTTAAAGACCCTACCAATGAAAAAATAGCTTTTGAAGATGGTATTGCTTACTCTGAGTTTAAAGCAGTTGTTGACCAAGAAGGTGATTTTAGGCGTGTGTTTGAAAATATTATGTTTTCAACGCGTGTGATTATTACTGAAAAAGATGACTTTATTGATTTTTTAAGTCAACTGCTTGATAGTGGATTTAACGAAATGGCCCTAAATTATCTAGAAGGTGCCTTAAGTGTGTATCCAAATGATGAAAAACTACGTAATTTACTACAAAAACTAGCAAAAGAAGAGACGATTGAAAATTGAATTACCTGGCGAAGGTTTTCGCTACGTTAGCGAAAATTCGCAAGATTGTGATAGTGACACTGCTTTTATACTAACCACTCAAAATGCAAAATATTTAGATAACGCCAAAGAAAATGGAGCACACTCTATTATCAAAGCAGCCGATATTGCAAAAAGCTTTGGTGTTGGACGTATCAAAATAATAGGTATTACGGGTACAAACGGTAAAACAACAACCGCAAGCGCTATCTACTCGTTTTTATTAGACCTTGGACATAAGGCAGCTTTTCAAGGGACACGTGGTTTTTTTATGAACGATACCGTTGCAGAAGGGAAGTCACTAACAACCCCTTCAGTATTAAATACCTATCGTCATATCTACCAAGCAGTTCGCGCTGGATGTGAATACTTTGTTATGGAAGTTAGCTCTCACGCGATTGTGCAAAAGCGTATCGAAGGTTTAACCTTTGATCTCAAAATATTGACAAATATCACCCAAGATCATCTGGACTATCATAAAGATTTAGATACTTATGTCTCTGTCAAAAATAGCTTTTTTCAAGATGAGGGTAAAAAGCTTATTAACAAAGATGAGCCCCGTGCACAGTTCAATGTTAAAAACACCTATACTTATGGGATGGAAAACCCTGCCTCTTTTAAAGTCATTGCCTACTCATTAAATGATGGTGTACGTGGTGCGATTCAAAACTTTCAAGATATACAGAGTTTCTCGTCACTGATGCAGGGCTTTTTTAATGTTTATAATCTTTTAGCAGCTATTGCAGCAGTAAAGTTAGTAACAGATCATACGCTTGAAGAGGTATGTGAAGTTGTTGATAACTTTGTAGGTGTTAGTGGTCGTATGGAGAAGATAAGTGATAAACCTTTAGTAATTGTTGATTTTGCGCACACTCCTGATGGTATGCAACAGGTGCTTAACGCACTCAAAGAGAAAGAACTTTTAGTGGTTTTTGGTGCGGGTGGCGATCGTGATGCTTCGAAGCGTCCTCTTATGGGGAAAGTAGCAGCCTCATTAGCTAAGAAAATTTATGTGACAAGTGATAATCCACGTCATGAAGATCCTGATGTAATTATTGAAGCGATTTTAGAGGGTATCGATGATAAAGAGGATGTCTATATCAATACTAATCGTCAAAGTGCCATAGAAGAAGCATTAAAAGATCAGCAAGAAGATGAAGTGGTGATTATCTTAGGTAAGGGTGATGAAACTTATCAAATTATCTATGATGAAAAACTCCCTTTTGATGATAGAGAGATTGTTAGAAACTATTTAAAAATATAAAGGTATAAGATGAAAAAAGTGCTTGTTCTTTTACTCCTTGTTTCATACTTATCTGCTTTTGAACTACTCCAACCAAGTCATTATAGCTATCCTATCACCCAAGAAAAAGAGCTTTTAACCAAACAGCCTCAAATTAACAAAAACTTTTTTGCATCTCAAAAGGGATATTTTGAGGGCGAATCTAAGATTAGAATTTTTTACCGTATTTTTAAAGTACCTAAAGCTATCGCTTCTATTGTCATCTCTTCAGGTAGAACTGAATCTTTAGGTAAATATAAAGAGTTGATTTATGATTTAAATCATAATGGTTTTAATGTCTATATTATGGATCACAGAGGACAGGGGGATTCAGGTCGTTTAACTGAAGACCCACAACTTGGTCACGTTAATGACTTTGAAAACTATATTAGAGACTTACATACCTTTATCCAAACTAAAGTAATTCCGGATAAACCCTATAACCTTTTTTTAGTAGCACACTCTATGGGTGGTGCTATTGGAGGACTCTATATTGAAGAACACCCAGATGTATTTGATGCAGCTTTCTTCTCTTCACCAATGATGCAACCTACTTTAGGCGCACCACTAATCTCTGGTTTTATGTGTGAGGCACTCTCTTTAAAAGACGATGCTCAACCGGATTATGCTCCAGGAACCCAATCTTACGACAATGAAAACAGAGATTTTGTGGGAAATACTCTTACGCATTCTCAACTTCGATATAGCATTACAGAAAAAACATTTGCAAAAAATGCAAAAGAAAAAGTTGGTGGACCAAGCCTTCAGTGGGTAGTTCAATCATGTGAAGCAAGCCAAAGAGTTGTTGAAAATGCTAATAAAATCACAATACCTTTTTTACTACTTCAAGCAGGCGAAGATAAAATTGTTAATGCTGCACCTCAAAAAATATTTTGTAAAAATGCACAGACACAGTGTAGTGCTTATACTATTGGCGGTGCCTATCATGAACTTTTTGTTGAGTCGGATATTTATCGTAATTTGGCAATTACAAACCTTATTACTTTTTTCAAAGCAAACCTTAAATTAGAAGATTGATTAGCGGAGTATAGAAAACCGCCCTATAAATTCGCTATAATTCCCGAAAATTTACAAAGTATCGTTTTAAAGGTACTTATAACGGAGAATAATATGGGTGTTCCACAACCAGCCTTTTATATGTTTAAATGTCAACAAGCAGCGCCAGCAGGTATGCCAAAGCCGTCATGTGTGACGCCTCAAACTCAAGATCTTTTTCAGCACTTAGCACAAACTTTGATGCAAAAAGGTATAATTGGTACAGTACAACCAATTCAGACAGGCTGCATGAACCGCTGTAGTGCTGGTCCAATCATGTTGGTTGAGCCCGGTCATGTTATGTATGCTGGTTTAGACAAAGACAAAATTTCACGTATCATTGATGAGCATATCATTGGTGGAAAAATTGTTGAAGAGTATGTTATTACGGATGAATTATGGGATGCACCTATTTCACCAGAAGATATGATGAAGCAGATGGGACGCTAATAGCGCCCTCTACCTTTAGTAAGTAGACAGATAGCTATTGAGGTACCTAACTTTCTACTTATAATTTAAAATTGAATAAAGAGATAAAATAATGACTATTGAGATGTTATATAGCAAAATCCATCGTGCTACGGTGACGGATGCTAACTTGAATTATGTTGGTTCTATTACAATTGATGAGGAGCTTCTAGAAGCTTCTGCAATGCGTGTAGGTCAAAAAGTAGAAATATTAAATATTAATAATGGTGAGCGTTTTTCAACTTATATTATTTTAGGAGAACGCGGTAAACGTGATATCTGCCTTAATGGTGCTGCCGCACGTAAAGTACATAAAGGAGATAAGGTTATTATCGTTGCCTATGCTACCTATGATGAAAAAGAGTTAGAAACCTATCAACCTAAGGTAGTTTTATTAAATGATGATAACAATATTGATCATATCATCGACGAGATTTAAAGTAAGTCTATGAGAAAGTTCATATATATTACTTTGCTTTCTCTCTCTCCTCTTTTTGCTTGTTCGGGCGAATTTGTTTCATGTTCTCAAAAAGTATTTGATGCGAAAGTTGTTAAATCAACAATCCTAATTATTCCTATTAACAATTCTCATAACCTCCTTTATACGGATCAATCACTACCTCAAAATGCAGTTGCCTATAATGCCTTTCTTGGCCTTGCCCTTGTCCGAACAACAAATCCTTTTAAATATCCATACACCTTTAGTATCACTAAAGCAGAAACTTTAGCCGCAGTAACAGCTACAACGGTTACGAAAGTACACTATCAACAACATACATTAGGTCTCACTTCACTGGGAAAACTTAATATTAAGATACCAAGCTTAGCACTTCTTTCGGATGGTTGTTGTCACTTGGAAGGATTAGTGACACCTCAAGGTGTGATTGAAAAAGCTTATCTTGAACATTTTATCAATACACAAGATAGCTTTTTTGCCGACTTAGGGATACGTGTTGTAGATCAAGATGACAAAATTGTGGTTATCGCCGTTGATCCTTTTTACAAACAGAGCCCTTTTAAAGTGGGTGATGTGATTGTAAGTTATAAGAGTCAAAAGTTTACTGCGGCATCTTCTTTAATGCAAGCGATACTCTTTTCTACGGTAGGAAGTAAACCTCAAATAAGCTTTAAACGTCGAAAACAAGAGATAAAAGCACATCTACCTTTACAAAAACGTTATGGAGGAGGACTTCTAAGTGACACTTTTTTAGAATCTAAAGGTCTCTACTTTAATAAGAGTCTACATCTTGTTACCGTCGCCACTGAGGCGGAACATCTCTATCTTCAGCCTCAAGATAAACTCATCAGTGTTAATAATAAAACAGTAAGCTCTTTTAAAGCAGTACAAATAGCCTTACATTCAAACCATAATAAACTACTTTTTGAACGTAAGGGCTTCCAGTTTACCGTTATACTAAAGTAATCAAGTAGCTAAAATGTGATAATCTAGAGAGTTTAATTGTTAAACCTTTATCACAAATGTATCCTATACGTAATTTAAATCAGGTATGATTGACACATGATATTTAAACCCCTCTATTTTTTGGCACTATTGTGTCTTTTATCACTAAGATTGTTGTCTAGTGAGACAGAAGTACATCAAAAAGTCCCCTTAGCTATTGCCTTACCTTACTTACAAACAATAGAGACGGATGCTATTACTATGGGTAGTGGGCCTGTAAAGGTTTATGTCTTTGTTGATCCGTATTGTCCACACTCGCGTAATTTTCTATCATTAATAGCTGAAAGTAAAAAAATGCGAATGCGTTACACCTATAAAATCTTTTTATATACATTGCCTCGCATGCAGTCTGAAGTAATGGTTTCATATATCTATGGTTCACCTAAACCTTTAGCTGTGTTACTTGATGTTATGGTACATGGTGTAGACGTAACGCCCTATAGCAGTAAACAGCACCAAGAGAAGATATTTAAGATTGCCGCAGTTGCAAAACAGATAGATATCTATAAAAGACCATATTTGATTATGGTAAAAAAGCCTAAGAAAAAGAGAGCAAAATTATGATGTACTACAACACGCCCAATGTCAATGGCTATGTACGGTTTATTCAAAAGTACCGATTGGGTATTATCGGTCTCTTTATCATATTTGCGACAGTGGCACTCTCTTTTTATCGTCCACACTTAGTGACTTCCGATGAATTGTTTTGGTTAAAAGAGTCAAAAGAGTTGGCACGTACGGAAGCCAAAGAGTACAGTACCACTTATGTAGCACGTTTAAGTGTTCATATTGATAGGTTTAACAATGGGAAAAAACTAGAACTTGAAGCCCTACAAAAAGAGTTGGAAAATTCTAAAGAAATTGATCAAGTTGACTCACTCTTTAGCGCGTATTACATCTATAATGATAAGTCTGGAGATGACTCAAGTTTAGTTAAAGCAGTAGATGTCCAAAAAATGGACGCTGCCACTTTACAACAGTTTGTGAGAGAAGTGCCTGAACCTTACAAACAGTTCACAGATACTTCTTTTAGTACTTTTAGTTTTTTTATACACTCAAAAAGTCCTATTTTTATTGAAGATTTAGACTCTCATCTTCAATATACTATTTCGCAACCAAATGAAAATAAAGAAATTACAGGATACCTAGGGTATTTAATACTTATTTTTAGTGTGGTAGCACTCTTTTTTAGAATGGTATTTAAAAACTTTATTTCAGCTATTGCTGGGGTAGTTGTTATTGGATTAACGCTGATAGGAACCTTCTCCTTTATCTATCTTGTAACGGGTATCTCTGAAATACATGTTGCGATGCCACTTATTGCGGTTAGTATAGCCATGGTTGATTATCTTTACTTTTACTATCGTTGGCATGTTACTCAGTACAAAATTGATCCAGAAAGAACAATACAAAAAACATTAAATAGAAATTTAGTACCAGCATATTGGACCTCATTAATTACTGCCTTAGGTTTAGGGGGATTGTTATTTATTGATTCAGATATTGTGAAAATACTAAGCTTAAGTGTTATTATCTCATCAGTGATGGGCTATATAATAAACATTACTTTTTTACCGGCATTTTTAAGTTTTTTTAGAGTAAAACATCCAAAAGTGAGTTTTGGACGATTTTGTTATACCTTTGCTAAAAATGAGATGCATTACAACAAAACATATCTCGTACTATTTTTATCAGCAACCTTATTTATTATGAGTGTAGGTGCCTATCAATTACTTGTTAAAACTAATGGTCTTTTTGCAAACAGTGTAAGTCATGGTGTGATGATTCTAAAAACACCTTATGACGTGATTGATTTAGATTATATTGAAAAACTACAAACCTTCGAGCAAAAACTGCATGAAGAAAATGAGGGTGTGGGTGAAGTAACCTCATTGGCAAGCATTTTGGAGATGTTAAATGTTGCAAATGTACAGACAAAGACTTTTGACGAACAAGGGTTAATGCAAGCCCTATTTTTTCTAGAATTATATGAACTCGAACCAAAATTAATTGATGAAGAATCGGTAACAATAAAAATCAATTTTGAAGATGCCGATCCTATGGAGGTAGTAGCATGGGTACAAAAATATAAAGACTTAGATTTATATTTTATAGATAAAGAGACACTCTTAAGCAGTGCTAAGTTAAACAAAACGGTACTTCTTGGGATGTCACTATCAACAGCGCTTATAATTATTGGTCTGATCATGGGAAGAATTTTCAGAAGTAAAGAGATGGTCTTGGTGGGTTTTATTGTTAATGCAATTCCTATTGCGTGGTTTGGACTTATTGTAAAGGTACTTGACATTCCCCTTAGTTTAGAAGTTCTTATTGCTATGACAATTGCAGTAGGACTCGCCTCTGATGCCACAATACATTTTGCATTTAAGTATTTTAGAAGTAGATACTTTGGAAGAACGCAAAAACATTCACTTGAGATTATGTTCTTTTACTCGGGTGTACCTGTAATTATTGGGTCATTAATTTTAGCGCTTGTCTTTGCAAGTTTAAACTTTACGGGTATTGTTTCTCTAGAACTCATAGGAACATATAGCTCTTTGTTAATTATGATGTCTTTAATAACAGACCTTCTTATTCTTCCTGTTATGTTATTAGCGATTGATAAATTCAATCGTTACTAATGTTAACGCTTCTATCTCCCTATAATAGGTGCTTCAGCACCCCTAGAAAAAAGAATTTCCAAATTCCCCCAAAAACCACTTGACAAAGCAAACGAAATCTCCTATAATTCCCGTCCACAAACGATGAGTCGCTTGCAAAAGAGACGAGAGAAACTACGTGTTGTAGCCATCTTTAAACGTTTGAGATCATTGAAAACT
>Ga0256826_1001012_pt1 | contig 17482 bp, 5 predicted proteins | sample CV79metaG_FD_185975 | JGI IMG/M metagenome (GOLD analysis project Ga0256826, IMG submission 185975) | Hydrothermal vent microbial communities from East Pacific Rise, Pacific Ocean - CV79 | ecosystem: Environmental > Aquatic > Marine > Hydrothermal vents | place: Pacific Ocean: East Pacific Rise...
TATATTTTTCTTCTGATATTAAGCGACTAAGATAGCGCTCAAAACTTACAGCGGGAACACCTGCTAAAAGTGGATTTTTATCTGAGTTTTCTATGATATTTTTGTTTTTCTTAGTAAGCTGGATGTTAAGAAGTTCTGCTATCTCTTTTGCTTTTCCTATCTGTACTTCATCATTATTTATCTCATACACTTCATAAAAAGTGCCAATCTCCATAAAGACAACCGTATCACTTCCATACTTATCCTCAAAATATTTTTGTAATTCAAAATATGTTTGTGTTAGTAATCTGTTTTTATTATTTAAAATGTCAGTAAAATCGGATGGTTTCATAGGCTACTTTTTAGCTGAATTATACCATAAAGCTGTTTTAAGATAACAAATTTTACAAATCTGTAGTTTCTATCTTGTTTTTAACTATTTTGTTCGATATAATTATTTTAGATAATAAATTATAATATCCAAGAGAGTATGAATGAAACGCAAAATTTTACTAAGTCTCGTTGTTGTTGTGTCCCTTCAGGCACAAAACTTAAAAAATGTTATAACTGAAGTACTTCAAACAAACCCAGTTATACAAGAAAAATTAAAAAACTACAATGCTACAAAAGAAGATATAACTTCTGCTCAAGCAGGTTATTATCCAAGTATAGACTTAAACCTTGGATTTGGTCTTGAAAAAACAAAAAAAACGAATATACCCTCGGGAGCAAATAAATCTGATAGTTTCAATGTCTATCAAAATTCTTTAAAATACACACAAAATCTTTTTAATGGTTTTAACACAACATACCAAGTTCAAGAGCAGGAGTATAAAACTATCTCAGCGGCTTACAGTTATATAGAGACTGTAAATGACCGTGCTTTTGCAATGGTAAGTGCTTACTTACAACTTATGAAAAACTATGAACTTCTTGAAACAGCACAAGCAAATGTGAAGATTGATACTGAAATCTTTAACAAAGTACAAAAACTTTACGATGCAGGACTCACGACACTTTCAGAAGTAAATAAAATAGAATCTTCACTTGCACTTGCTAAATCAAATCTTGTTGTTCAAGAAAACACTATTTTAGATGAAACTTTCAAACTCAAAACTATTTTAGGACGAGAAATAAACCCTCAACTTATGGAAAAACCAACCTTAGATGTTCATCTTCCTGATACGAAAGAAGAAGCAGCACTTTTTGCTATTAAAAACAACCCCTCACTTTTAATAAGTGACTACAACATTAAATTAGCACAAGCGACATATAAAGCAAGTAAATCTTCTTTCTATCCAAAAGTTGACATTGAAATATCTCAAGCAATGAATAAAAACTTAAGTGCAATAGAAGGAAATGAAGACAAGTTCCGTGCAATGGCCTTTGTCTCTTATAATATTTTCAATGGATTCTCAGACACGGCAGCAAAACAAAAAAGTATTAGCCAAATACACCAGCAAATAGAAAATAAAAACAATTTAAGACGTCAAACAATAGAAGGACTCAATCTCTCTTTTGCTGCAAACCAAAAATTAGCTGAGCAATTACAGCATCTAGAGGATTATAAAAAATATTCTCTTAAAACGCTTACACTCTATTCAAAAGAGTATGACTTAGGAAGACGCTCATTACTAGATTTGCTCTCTGCACAAAATGATTTCATTGGCTCAAAAGCACAAATCATTACAACAAAGTACAGTCTTCTACTTGCAAAGTATAGAATACTTGATGCAATGGGAACTTTAGTAAGTACTATTATGGGTGAAGAAAACCATACATATAACATGGTTGGACTTAGTGGCAAAACACCTCAAAACACCGATACTTTACCTGTAAATTATGATAGAGATAAAGACCTAGTTGTCAACGAGATGGACTTATGTGACAACTCATTAGCATCACAAATGAAAGATGAAAAGGGGTGTTTACTACAAGATAGTACTATTGCACAAATAGAACGATATAGTGAGTTTTTGTTTGAAGAAACGAGTTTAGAGAGTAATGAAAAACTACAAAACCTTATAAAACAGCTCAAGCCATATGGTGTAGAAAAAATTAAATTTACACTTTTAGGAAATGCTTATAGCGATAATCTTTCAGATAAAGACTTAGATAAGCTTGCATTAAAAAGAACCACAGTGATTAAAGAGGCTCTTATCAAAGCAGGCTTTTCAGAAGACAATATCACACAGATTTCCAACGCGAACCAAGCACCACTATATAGTGATTTACAAGACAAACGCAATAATCGAGTTGATATTGTTGTTATAAAATTAAAATAAGGAAAAAAAATGCTACTTACTAGTGCTGATAACCTTAGAATGGATGCCTTGCTTGATTGTTTGGTACTCTTTACAAAGCTCTATCACAAACCATTTTCAGCAGAAGCATTAACCGCAGGTTTACCTGTTGAGCCAGGTGCTGAATCACCTGAACTGTTTTCAATTAACAATGCAAAGGGATTATTCTCACGTGCTGCGGCTAAAGCTGGTTTAAAGTCTTCTCTTATACGACGTCCTCTATCCCAAATCTCACCTCTACAACTTCCGATGATTGTTCTATTGTCAAACCAAAGTGCTTGTATTTTAGACCGTTTTAATGAAGACCAAACACAAGTCAAAATCATAATGCCTGCCGAAGAAGCAATCGAGCAGTGGGTAGATGTTGAAGACCTAGAAGATGAATACATCGGTTTTGGTTTTATGGTCAAAAAAGGTTTTGAGTATGCAGATGACAACAAACGAACCTTACATATACAACAACAGCATTGGTTTTGGAGTACACTCAAACTCTCAACTGGAATGTATAGAGATGTTTTATATGCTTCTTTGCTGATAAACCTTTTTGTTCTTGCTTCACCACTTTTTACTATGAATGTTTATGATAGAGTTGTTCCAAATAATGCCATAGAAACTTTATGGGTCTTTGCTGCTGGAGTTAGCCTTATATATATTATGGATACTTTTGCTAAGTTTACTCGAACTTACTTACTTGAAAGTGCTGCTAAAAAAAGTGACATTATTATGTCCTCTATTATCTTTGAAAAGGTACTTGATTTAAAGATGGCAAATCATCCTGCTTCTGTTGGCTCATTGGCAAATAACTTAAAAGATTTTGATAATATCCGTGGTTTTTTGACAAATGCGACAATGGCAGCACTAATTGACCTTCCTTTTGCCGTTATATTTTTAGTTGTTATTGGGTATATTGGAGGAAATATTGTCTATGTTCCTGTTGTAACAACCATTTTAATTTTAAGTTATGCATACCTTATAAAAAAACCACTTCGTGCTAGTATTGAGAGTACACATGAAGCAAGTGCAAAGAAAAGTGCTATTCTCATTGAAGCACTTAGCAATATTGAAACCCTAAAGACACTCGGAACACTGAACCAAATCCAATGGAAATGGGAAGAGTCAACAGGTGAAATAGCAGGAAAAAGTTTAAAATCACGCTTACTCTCTGCTTCTATTCCAACTATCACACAACTACTCATTCAACTCAACACAGTTATGATAGTTGTTTATGGTGTTTACCTTATACAAGATTTTCAACTCTCTATGGGTGGACTTATCGCCATAGTTATTTTAACTGGTAAAACACTAGCTCCAATGGGACAAGTTGCAGGACTAATGACAAACTATGAAGATACAAAAACTTCTTATGAAACACTCAACGATATTATCAGTCAACCAAGTGAAAGACCAGATGGTAAAAAGTTTGTACAGCGACCTGATTTTAGTGGACATATAGAGTTTGCTGATGTTACTTTTTCTTATCCTAATACTGATATTCCTGCACTAAAAAATGCTTCTTTTATTATAAAGCCAGGAGAGCATGTTGGAATTATTGGTCGTATTGGCAGTGGTAAAAGTACTATCCAAAAACTTATACTTGGACTTTACGAGCCTGATTCTGGACAAATTCTTGTTGATGGTATAGATATAAACCAAATTGACCCTGCTGACTTACGTAAAAATATGAGTTATGTATCTCAAGACATCATGCTCTTTAGAGGAACAGTCAAAGACAACATTACATTTCGTGCAACACATGCGAGTGATGGAGCGATGATACGAGCAGCACAGATTAGTGGTTCTGCTGAATTTATAAAAAAACATCCTAAAGGCTACGAAATGCCTGTTGGAGAACGAGGTCTCGGACTTTCAGGTGGACAACGCCAAAGCATCGGTATAGCTCGTGCATTTTTACTCAATGCACCAATAATGCTTATGGATGAGCCAAGTAATGCGATGGACCAAATCACAGAAGCAAGGCTTCTTACAAACCTTGAAGAAGCACTTAAAGGTACAACATCTTTACTTGTAACACAAAAAATGAACCTTCTCAAAATTGTCGATAGGGTGATAGTTGTCAATGATGGACGAATAGTTATTGATGCTCCAAAAGAAGAAGCCATTCTAAAACTACAAGGTGGAGGGGCTAAAAAATGAAAAAGAGCAATAAACCAGTAGAGTATAACAAAAAAGATTATGAATTTATGAACTCTTTGAGTTCTGCTATCTTAGAACAGACACCATCTCGCGTTAGCAAAGTTTTAAAACTATGGCTTATCACTATTTTTCTTTTCATCGGATGGGCATCTTTTGCCTCTATTGATGAAATAACACGTGGAGATGGAAAAGCTATACCTTATGGTCAAAATCAAGTTATTCAAAATCTTGAAGGTGGTATAGTAGAATCGATACTTATACATGAAGGTGAAGTAGTAAAAAAAGGGCAAGTAATTTTAAAAATAAACAATGCTAAATCAACTTCAACTTCACAAACAAACATGATGAAGTATACAGAACTTCGAGCAAAAAGATTAAGGTTGTTTGCTGAAGCGAACTCTTTAGACTTTAAAAATATTCAAACAAATGATACCGTTTTAAAAGGACAAGTTGCTCTAGCACGGAGACTTTACCTCTCTAATAAACTAGAAATAAGAGCAAAAGACAATTCTATTATCCAACAAATTGAACAAAGAAAACAAGAGTACAAAGAAGCACAAGCACGTATTCGTTCACTCAAAAAATCCTTAGAGTTTGTAACAGAAGAGGTTTCAATGACTGCACCAATGGTTAAAGAAGGAGTCAAATCAAAAGTAGATTTTCTCAAGTTAAAACGTGAAGCAAATGGCATAGAAAATGACATAGAAGCAGCCTCCCTTTCCCTTCCTCGATTACAATATGCAATCGAAGAGTACAGAAATAAAAGAATCGAAGCAAAACAAGAGTTTATCAATAAGGCAAAAAAGGAACTCAATGAAGTAAGTGCTGAGCTTTCACGGTTAAAAACACAACAGATTGCATTTAGTGATCAAGTAACACGAACAATGGTTAAATCACCTGTAGAGGGAATAGTACAAAAGCTTTATGTTAACACTGTTGGTGGTGTTATAAAACCTGGTGCAGATATCATTGAGATAGTACCAACAAATGAAAAACTTTACTTAGAAGTGAAAATCAAACCGAGTGACATTGCATTTATACATCCCGGCGCAGAAGCAAAAGTTAAAGTTTCAGCTTATGACTATGCTATACATGGTGGTCTCATTGGTAAAGTTGTAAACATCTCTCCAGATACTATCACAGATAAAAAAGAAAACACTTTTTATCTTATCCATTTAGAAACAGCTAAAAGTTATTTAGGGACGAAGGAACATCCTTTAACTATTATCCCCGGTATGACCGTTTCTGTTGACATAGTTACAGGAAAGAAAACAATTATGCAGTATATTTTAAAACCTATTCTTAAGTCTAAACAGTATGTTTTTTCGGAGAGATAAATGAAAATAATATTTTTCAGCTCAGATATTGACATTATTGATGAACTTATAAGGAGACATAAAATTTCAGATAGTATTTCTATTTATGATTTTGATGCCCTTCTTTCACTTCTTGAAGAATCCAAAGAAAAAAATATAATCCTTGCTGATTATGACTCTTTAGCACAAGAAATCAACAAACTAATCTCTTCAAACCAAGTACCTAAAAACATGATTGTTTTGGAAAAAACACCTGAGATTACCTCAGGAAAAATGCTCATTGCTCATGATGTGAAAGCATATGCAAATATACGAATTTCTGAAATCAATTACTTGCAAATGATAGAGACTGTTACACAAGAAAAAGTGTGGACATATCCTGAATTAACAGTGAAACTTATTGAAGATGAGACTCCTTCAATTTTAAATGATGATGCACAACATCTTATTCAAACACGATTGTCACCTAAAGAGATTGAAGTAGTTTATGCTATTTTAGATGGGCTAACAAATGATGCTATTGCTGAACAACTCAACATTACAACAAGAACTGTAAAAGCCCATGTTAGTTCTATATTTTCAAAACTTCATATAAATGATAGAATCTCTTTAGTTTTACTCTTAAAGTAACTCTTTTAACTTCTTATATGCTGGTTTAAATCCATTACTTGCAGATAATTTATAGTACTTAAGACTCTCCTCTTTATTTTTTTCTACTCCTAAACCCTCTTCATATAAATTTGCTATTTGATACAAAGAACGACTATGCCCTTCTTGTGCTGATTTTAAAAAGTACTCTTTTGCTTTACTATAATCTTGTTCAATACCTTTACCTAGTTTATAACAAAGTCCAAGATTAAACTCTGCTTTTGCAAGACCTTGTGCACTTGCTTTCATGTACCAGTGCAAAGCAACTTCTAAATTTTTGCTAACACCTAATCCTTCTTCATGTATAAGTCCAAATATATTTTGTGCATAAACTATACCATCTTCAGCCATATACTTATATCTTTCATTATCACTTAAAAAGTTATCTTTTACATCTTTATTTTGAGCTATATTTATAAATCCATCTTCTTTTAATATTTCTCGTATCTCATTTATAGTTGCTCTTTCTTTTTCATCTTTCTCTGTCATTCTTCCTATAAGATAATACATTTTATCTGATATATTTGGATGTTTATCTAAATGGATATATAAGTGTGAAAACATTTTTTGAGAAAAGCTTGTCTCTTTTGTAAAGTTATAAATATGTTCTCCACTGAGTACATAATAGACTAAGCATCCTAAAGAGTATATATCCGAAGATGTTGTTTGCACACCTTTATATATTTCTGGTGCTGTAAAATCATCATCATTTTGTATATGAACTGTTTTTGATATAGGAGCATTACTGACAACATCAAAATCAATCAAATAGTATTGTTCTTCTCTTTTGATGACATTTTCTGCTTTTATATCTCCATGTATAATATTGTGAGAGTGCAAAAATTCTAAAACATCTAACAGTTGTAAAAGTACTGCAACAGTATCTTTTTCATCTATTTTACACTCTTTTACTTTTTGGTATAAGTTTTTATCTGATGCGTAATCCATCAAAATCATAAACTTATTTAACACTTTTTTAGAAAGATATGTTTTTAAAAAGAGTGATGAAGTATTGAGTAATTTCAGTACTTCAAAATGTTTTTTTATCCGTTCTAAGTTAGAAATACTGTGTAATAGTTTTAAAGCATATTCTTTGTCTTTATTTACTATATCAACAACATGATAAACCGTTCCAAAACCACCTTTTCCAAGTTGCTTTAAAACTTTGTATTTGTCAATTTGTATAGGTTTATTAGAACTATTTTTAAGTATCACAACTAACTCTTAACTTTGGTCAATTTGTATATCTGTACTTATCTCAAGTGTTACAGTTTTGTCGTCTTCAACACCTGTCACTTCTTGATATGTTGCACCAGTTTCGGCATCTGTCTTAAAGTCACCTAATGTCCACTCTGCATCAGAACCTTCTGTATTTAAATCTATATGGTCAGTATTATCTCCATCTATGCGAAGTGTATTATCAGTATCTGTCATATCAAACACATCGTCTACACTAAGAGAAGTTATATTTTGAGCCCCATCATCAAGGTTTATCTCTTCTATATTTGCAATGTTATCGCTTAACATTCCAAAGTCAATATTCATATCATCACCAAAAACTAAACCGTCTAAGCCTTCACCACCATCTATAAGAGCTTGTGCACTGCCACTTCCTCCTTCAAAGTCACCTGCATTACTTCCTGAACCCTCTTTAATATCTTCTGAACCTATGTTAAAAGTATCATCACCAGCCTCACCATAAGCTTCAAAACCTTTACCTTCAACATTTATAGTGTCATTGTCTTCTGTACCCCTTGCAACTTCTCCTTCGTGTTCAGACATATCAATTGTTTCACCTAGTTCAGCACTCTCATCAAGACTTGCCTGTGCTGTCACTGTGCTTGTATTATTATTCATACTTTCTGTTGAAGTTATTGATGATTCTATGTTATTTAATTCGGTATTAGTAAGTTCTTTTGAGCTAACAAGAGTTGCACTAGCATCCCCATTTTCATCGACTGCAATCGTATATGTTCCATCAGAATTTGGCATTAAACCTTCTATAGTAACGCCATTTGGTAGATGACTTAAGGTAATAGCACTTAAATTTTCACTTCCATCAGTATCTGTGAGCCCCCCATCAAATTTTACATCATAAGAGTATGTGCTACTTCCTTCACTACTAAAACTCACATCTGCTAAGTCAGCTAAGTCTGTAACATTTTCATTATAATTTTCATCAAAATGGCCATTAACATAAGCACCATCATTTAAGATAATAGTTTCAAAATCTTCTACATTTTTAGCATATGATCTATCATAAGTTGATTTGTCCATATTTAGCTCTAATGTATCGTTACCATCACCACCATCAAGTTTTCTACTAAATGTTTCACCAATACTCAGTTGATCATCACCATCTCCAAGTTTCACTTCACCAAGTGCAGTACCCCCGATATTTACTATATCATCGCCATCACCTGTACTTACCGTTCTGCTTGTATGAGACCCTATATCTATTTGGTCATCACCATCACCTGCTTTAATTTCACCAATAGCACGTCCATCAACCTGAAGTTTATTATCTCCATCTCCAAGATTCACTGTTCTTGAAGTAGTACCTTCTACATTTACGGTATCATTACCAGCACCAGCTTTTATCTCACCAGAAACATTACCACCGAGTTGAATGTTGTCATTTCCACTTCCTAAATCAATAGTTCTTGATGTAGTTCCGTCTATATGAGCAGTATCATTACCAGAACCAAGTTTAATCTCACCTGTAGCATAGCCATCGATGTTAAGTTTATCATCTCCATCACCAAGATCAATTTTTCCATCACGTTGATAACCCATTGCGACAGTATCATTCCCATCACCAGTCTTAACACCTTTACCTTGTTGACCAATTGAAATTTGATTATCACCATCTCCTAATTTCATATCACCATTGGCATGTGTTGTGATATTAACTATATCATCTCCATCACCAGCAGATATTGTTCTCTCAGACCTATTAACACTTAGTTGATTATCTCCGTCTCCTAACTTTATCTCACCAACTGCTGTACCACCAATATTGACAATATCATCTCCATCACCTGTGTTAACTGTTCGACTAGTATGTGTTCCAACATCTATATAATCTTTCCCATCGCCAGATTTTATTTCACCACTTGCCTGACCATCTATTTGAAGTTTATTGTCTCCATCTTGTAGATTTACTGTTCTTGTTGCTGTTCCCGTAATATCTACTACATCATTACTGTTATCACCTTTAATTTCACTATAGGCATGACCACTTATACTCGTAGTTGCATCATTAGAATTTATGTCTGCTAAATCAGTAACAGTCTCTACAGATATACCTCCACTCCCTTGAGCAATATGTTCAACTCCATCTTCAATGTTCATTTCAAGAGTTGGTTCTGATGCACTTGTGTCTTTAGCTACATCTGTATTACCCGTAATATTAATGGTAACATTAGCAGTATCAGCAGTTATTCCATCACTTACAGTATAAGCGAATGTTACATCTTCATTTTCACCATCATTAAGGTCTTGGAGTGTTCCTGTTGGGTTAAACTGTATCTCTCCATCTGTTACTTGTGCAGTTCCTAATACATTGCCATCTGCATTTGTTACATTGACTGCATCACCATTATTTGTAACATCTTGCCCTTGAATTTGAGTGATACTTAGGGTATCTCCATTTTCATCTGTATCATTTGCTAGTACATCTATAGTTATAGAACTATCTTCATTTACAGATTCCCAATGACCAGGTACTACCATATCATCAGTAGCTTCTAATGTCATATTTTGTACAACAAAGTTACCGTTACTTCCTTCTGAAGTTATTTCAAACTTAGCTACTGGCACATCTGTCTCAAAAGAATAAGTATCTTCATATGTTCCAGATTCTCTATAACCACCTTGAGTATCTATCACATCTCCATTACTATCAAAAGCAGTAATTTTCACTTCTGTTGCATTAGATGAATCTTCATCAAAATAACCACCTAAACCATCTAAAGTAAAAGTAACTTTATTGGCATTAGCACCATCTATTTCTACAGATAAAACCTCACTTCTGTCAAGTCCACCACTATCATTATCTCCTATCCCTAAACCAACACTATTTCCACTACTATTATATGCAGTAAGATTATTTCCTGTTACTGAAGTTGTAACTGTAATATCACCTTGAGTAAAGATAGCCTTGCCATCTACTATATTGCCCCAGTCCGACACTTCGGCACTTTCATGGTGAAATGTACCTATTTCTAATGAATCTATCGTTTCATTACTTGTATCACCAATCCAAACTCTTCCAATATCATCAGTTGCTTGAGGAGCTATATTTTCAACAATATCATTTACACTAACATTCACACTCTCAGTTGTACTCGTACCATCTGCACTTGTAGCAGTTACATCAAAGGTATATGACTCTGTTGTTTCAAAGTCTATAGTATTATCACCATTAACGACTACTCTTCCATCTTCTTCTACTCTAAATGGTATTCCATCTTCAAGTGTGTAAGTAACTGCATCTCCATCTACATCTTTTGCTTCAAGTGTTATACCTGTATATGTCCCATCTGCTACATTTTCATCTACTGCATTTGTTGTTGTATCTGTATCTTTCACTTGTGTGACTATGTCATTTACACTATCTACATTCAGACTTACTGTTGCTGTATCTGTACCACCATTTCCATCACTTACAGTATATGTAAAACTTGCATTTCCATTATAGTTTTCATCTGGAGTAAAGACTATATTTCCATCACTACCTAAGCTTACTGTTCCGTGTGTATCTGCTGTCGTTGCAACGCCACTTATGCTTAATGTATTTCCATCTATATCTGTATCATTTGAAAGTAAGCTTTGGGCTGTTATTACTGTTCCTGTGTCTTCATCTGTACTAACTGCAACACCATCCCATTGATTATTTGCTGATTCTATATCATGAAGTTCTGAAACTTCCTCTGCTGATAATGAGCCATTAAATACTTTGACTTCATCCATAGTCCCTGTAAAAGTGTAATTATCATTTGCTCCCCAACTTCCTAAGAAAAGTGTCCCATTTGCCGAATCTATATTTGCATTTGCATTATTTGGTGCTCCATGAATTTGGCTCATATCTTGTGCTTGTCCATCTATATAAATAGTATTTTGAGAAACATCACCATTTGTAAATGTTGCAACTATATGGTGCATCTGTCCATCATTCAATGCACTTGCATCTGTTCCGAACAAATCTCCTTGGGCTGTATTAAATCCTATATCACCACCTTCTAATACAAGGTCATAAATATTTGAACCAGTAAGCATCTCCCAGCCACCTGCTGGATTACCTTGTACCCACATAGAAACTGTTGTCTCTGCTCCTGCTTCTGAACTTAAATCCATTCCACTTACTGCAACTTTACCACCACTAAAATCTCCAGCATCTCCTACTTGTCCATCACTATTTGTAGTTACTGTACCTCTGAGTGCTGTTGGTGTTCCATCATCAAATGTCAATTCTCCTGCAAGTGTCGCGTTAGCTGGTTCAAATCCTATATCGTCTGTTGCTGTTGGGTTATGATTTTCAACTATATCATTAACATTTATACTTACATTTTGTGTAGTACTCGTACCATCTGCACTTGTAGCTGTGACATCAAAGGTATATGACTCTGTTGTTTCAAAGTCTATAGTATTATCACCATTAACGACTACTCTTCCATCTTCTTCTACTCTAAATGGTACTCCATCTTCTAGTGTGTAAGTAACTGCATCTCCATCTACATCTGTTGCTTCAAGTGTTATACCTGTATATGTCCCATCTGCTACATTTTCATCTACTATGTTTGTTGTTGCATCTGAATCTGTTACTTGTGTGATGCTATTGTTAACATGTACCGTAATATATTCGCTATTTGTTGTACTAACACCATCGATACCCTCTATACTATTGTTCGAGTTATCAACTTCAAAAGCATTTAAAGTGGTATCTATTTCCATAACACCTTTAAAATCTGTGGGAGGAGTTACAAGAAGTGAATCGTACTCAGCTTGAGTCATAGTTACTGCACCATCAAGACTTTGGTTTGCTGCATGTATAGACTCATCTATATTTCCTTCAGTGTCTACAATTACTATAGAAATAGCCGAACCATCAGAAATAGCTGCACTGCTACCATCTACAAAACTCAATGATGCACCTTCAGGAATATCAATTTCTATACTACCAAGTTTTTCATTTGCATCTTCAAGTGTAGGAAGTGTAGAGTTCAATACTATAGCTGTATCTTCAACTGTAGTACGATTATCTTCATACTTATCATAACTCACTTCATCACTCATCACACCTTCGGCAAACACTTGTGATTCTACATCATAAAGACCATCAAGGAACTGTACAGACTCAACACCATCTATAATATCTATGCCATCATTTCCTACATTATCTGTAATTTTAACTTTACTTACACCATCTTCAGTATAATGTTCAACCGTATAGTTTTCCCGTTCTCCACTCATAACTACAGTATCTTGACCATCATCACCTCTAATTCTATCATTACCTTCGCCACCAACAATAATGTCATCGCCTTGTGCAGCATTTATAAAGTCATCTCCTGTTCCACCATAGATTACATCATCTGTATTATCAGCAGTAATTATGTCATCGCCTGCTCCACCATCTATGACATCAGCATTATTTGTATTATTTTTATCATCTACAATATTTTCTCTATTAATCTCATTAGCTTCATCATCACCACTAACCTGATTTGCATCTTCACTTTCAGTTATATTGAGTGTAGATACTTGAGCATCATCATTTGGCTCACCTAAAGAAGCATCTGTAGTAAAGTTATCTACATTTACTGTGTCAACTATAGTAGTTGATGAGCCATTTGAACTTTCAGTCACAGTTGCACTAAAAGTAATATCACCTTCTAAATCATCTGCATTTGTTGCATTTATAGTGATATTTTGCATAATAGCTGCATAATCATCACTTGAAGGATCCATAGTTATAGAGACATTTCCATTACTATCACGAGATGCACTCTGCTCTACTCCATCACTATCTATATAAGTAACTGTAGCACTTGCACCAAGTCCCTGAATGTTAAGTGTAAGTTGTTCACTTCCATCTGTATCAACAACACTTACACCAGTCACATCTACATCTACTTTTATACCATCATCTGTTGGTGTGTACTCGCCTATGCTAGCACTTATACCTTCACCATCAAAACCACTTGCGGCAGCTACAACATCTACAGATAAGTTTGCACTCACACTATCTGAAATATCACTAAGTGTTCCAGCACTATCAACAGTAGTAGCACTCATTCCAATATCTAAATGACCACTAAAATGTGTTGGTGGTGTTACAGAAAGACTTGATGCTTCATCAAAACTCATACCCTCGATAGATACAACACCATTTGCATCTGCTTGAAGTGTATGTAGTGATTCTGTTGGTTCACTTCCTGTTACATAATTTACAGTTGCACCATGAGGAATGTTATCAAATGTAAAGTTAAGTGTTTCACTTCCATCTACATCTTCCATAGAAAATGATAAATTCATATCAATTGTTGTATCTTCAAGCCCTTGAGTATAAGAATTATGAAGCGTAACTCCATCTGATTCAGGATTAACTGTAATCCCTATGTCAACTGCATCTGTACTTACTAAAGAGCCACTATCTAAGTCAAGTCTTTGAGCTGTAACACCGAGTGTAAATGTATCGTGACTAAAGTTGTCTTGGAAGGCTATACTTGTATCTGGTGCATCTGATGCAGAGATAGTCCATGTAGACGTTCCATCACTATTATGCTGTGCATATCCATTTGTCAAAGTTGCACCATCTGGTACACCTTCTACAACTACATAACCATATTCACTACCATCACTATCTTCAAGTCCTACACTAAGACCTAAGTCTATTGCACTACTGCCTTCATCTACTACTATGACACTTGAAGCATCTACTTCAAGTGTCACATCATCACCTACAGAGTTTACAACTACTGAAAAATCTCTATGTTGTGCAAGAGGTTCACTTGTTGTCGTATCACTACTGTCTTGTGTTTCAAAATCTATGCTAAAGTCAAATGTTCCATGCTCGTTCTCTGGACCAGTAAACTGTAGTTGTGATAGATCTGACTCAGTCATAGAGTATGAACCATCTTCATTATCTATAAATGTATCACTATCATTTGCACTACTCAAAGTTCCACCATCATTTAGTGTAACCGTTATGGCATCATCTACTATGGACTCACTGCCATCTCTGTCATAACTTGAAAGAGAAATAGGCATGTCAATAACAGCATCTTCTGCTCCTGAAGTTCCTGCATTTATATGATATCCATCAGTTATCGGTGCTACTTCTATAGCAACATTTTGTGTATCTACACTCTGTGCTCCTGTTACTTCATCTGTAGCTATTACATTGATTTCTGTTGTCACTTCACCACTAAAATCACCATTTGGCATTAAGTTAATATCATCAATGTTTTCTGTTACAAATGAGCCATTTGGAAGTTTATAAACACCCTCTTCAACTAAAACACTTGCATTCTCTACATCTGAAACATCTACTACAAATGAAAGTTTTGCATCAGAAGCTACATCAAGAAGTGGTGCATCTATAGCACTATCTTCATTAGAAGTAACAACATTTTGCTCTACTATTAGTGTTGGTACTTCTGGTGCTACATAAGTAGCATCCGTTACATCATAAGCAATCTCAAAATTTTGTACATTAGCACTATCTTCTAAAATGTCTCCGTTCTCTTCTCTAACAAAAGGAGTTACAGTAAGGTTAAGGGCACCATCTCCTGCATCTGTATTTGTTACTTTTACATTTGCACTTTCAAGATCAGTTACAACCCATGTACCATCCCCTGCGTTTATAGCATTTTCTACTATAAAGTCTGTGTTATTTGTATCTGCATTTTCTATAACAAAGTAAGTTCCTTCACTCTCACTACCATCATCATCTGTAAAATTAAACGAAGTGAGAGAAGCTAGACTATCTCCATCTTCACCGTCTGTTACATCAAATGTCTCCAGTGAGTCTGCAACACCAGTAACATTTACAGAGATAGTATAATCCTCATCTCTACTATCAACACTACCACTACCATCATCCGAAGTATCAGTGACTGTACGAGTTACTCTTACATCAAAGTTTACATCTGAATTTTCAGGGGCTTTGAGTGCTACACCTGCATCTATCTGATCTGAAGTTAAATTATAACTACCCTCACTATTAGGAGTAAGCTCTACATATTCTCCATCTGCTAAGACACCAACTGAGGCACCTTCTGGTACATCATGCAGTACAACATCTGTAATTGCTTCATTATCAGAGCCTTCATTACTCAGACCAATCGCCATCCAGCTATCTTCATCACCACTTGCTGTATTATCATGATATTCTGCTTCAACTACAGGTTTTACATCTATGTTTAGAGGAGTATTTACAACACTACTATCACCATCATTTTCAGTAGATGTCACTTTAAAGTTCATCTCTATCTCACCACTAAAGTTTGTTGGTGGAGTCATCACAATGTTATCTAAATTATCTTCTGAGATAATCCAATTTGAACTTCCATCTGAGTTAAAGCCTGCAAAGTCACCTATTGAACTTCCATCTTCTAGTGTAAGTTTCACATCTGCGGGGACATCTTCTATCATGTAAGAGAGTGTTTCAGAATCACTATCATTATTAAGTGCTGAGAGTTCAAGTTTTACAGGTGTATCTTCGTAAGCTTCACCACCTACTACACCAACATCTACACTTGCATCATCTGCAACACCAGTTACATGAACAGGAAGCTCAAAACTAATAGTTGCACTATCTCCATCACTCTCATTTGAAGTTGCACTCACTTGAAGTGCAAAGTCCTCGTTTGAATCTTGACTAGGAGTAATACTTAGTCCATCTAAATCACCCTTATTTAGAGTCCAAGAACCATCACCATTATCTTCACCAGCACTTAAGTGTGCACCCTCTGGTACACCATCAACTGTAATAACTAGGTTTTCACTACCATCTGTATCTTTAAGTGCTGCATTTATATCTAAACTAATCGCACTATCTTCATCACCACTTGCACCTTTAACACTGAGTATAGGAGTATCTGCATCCCCTTCTACTGAGATTGTGAAAGTATTGTTGTAAGACTCTACATCAGTGTTATCACCATCAAGGTCAGTTACAACTGTTTTCATATTTAGATTCATCTCACCACTAAAGTCTTTAGGAGGAAGAACTTCTACACTCTGTGCATATTCGCCATTTATAACAACATTTTGAGATTCGTCTGATACTGTAATCACAACATCTTCAACACCATTGTTATATCGTATCATTGTCCCTGAATCAGCACCACTAAACTCTACTGAGATATTTTCAGAATTATCTGAAGTAGAAACATTAGCACCTATATCTAGCCAGTTATCTTCTATCACATCATTTGTTTCGTTTATCTCTATATCTGCATCATCAGCTTCAGCTTGAACTTCTACATTTACTTCCATCGCATCTGTCCAGCTTGTTGCATCTGCACTGTTTTCATTTGTATCTGTTGACTCTACTGAGATGCTTAATTCAAAATCAGTATCACTGTTAAGTGCTGGTAAGATCTGTAAACCCTCTAAGTCAGTTGCATTAAATGAGTCTGTCACTTCATATGTAGTAGCACCTTCACTACTCTCAAAAAGCACTTCACCCTCTGCATCTAAAATCTTCGCACCCTCAGGAATACCTTCAATACGAACACCACTTACAGACTCACTACCATCTAAATCCGGATTGTTATTTATAACATCTACCCCGATATTTGCCGCTGTGTCTTCTGTTGTTACTATATCTCCAACTTCTACTGAAATCTCACCAGCAACAGCATCGATAGTTAAATTTGCAGTAGTTGTACTTGTTGCAACTGAGTCGCTATCATTTTCAGTAACTTGAGACTCTATTATAAGAGGATAGTCTTGACCTTGTGCATCTGGAAAAGAGAGTTGTAGAGAATTAACTTGACTTGCATCAAATGTAAGAACACCATCTTCAAAAGTTGCAATACCAGACTCAATACTTGTCGTATCCGGAAGCCC